>ULQP01036211.1_pt1 | contig 58147 bp, 51 predicted proteins | sample 1954571 | NCBI WGS metagenome assembly ULQP01 (sample SAMEA4835657, study PRJEB28245) | human gut metagenome | biome: gut microbiome; material: fecal sample | place: Denmark | collected 2008 | reverse complement strand
AATCCCTTCCAAAAATCGTCTTGTGATAAAGAGCCTTCGCTATCTTTTGTCTGTAGCTATACGCCTTTCCAAATCATGCTCAGGATGACATTGCGAGATAACTAGGCGTAATCAAATTCATATTAGCCAATCGACTATTATGATTTTGATTACGTTTGCGTCATAACTTTACGGTCATTTGCGAAAAACGTTAATATATGGTATTTTTTATATATGAATTTGAAAAAGTATGTAATTTGTTTTAATAATAAAATCCCGCATTCAGTAAAAGTTAAAGATACTCTTGCTGAAATCCTTGCAAGTCATAATATTGAGGCACAAATTTTTGATATTGATAATTTAAAAACCGGTTCTGATTTCGCTTTTGTAATTGGCGGTGATGGAACGATTCTCAAAGCTGCAAGATTTTTTGCCAAACATTCGACTCCGATTTTTGGTATAAATTTGGGACGGCTTGGTTTTCTTTCCCAATCCCCGAAAGAAAATCTTGCAAAATCCGTTTTAAAAATCCTTGACGGCAAGTTTCATGTTGAAGAAAGAATTATGCTTCAGAGCGGTGAAAACATTGCTTTAAATGATTTTGTTATAAAGGGCAATACACTTGGCAGAACTGCACGTTTATCGTTGAAGATTAATGGAAAACCGGTTTGTGATTATTTAGCTGACGGGCTTATAATTTCTACTCCAACAGGGTCTACAGCGTATGGCCTTTCGGCTGGGGGACCTGTGCTTTCGCCAAATCTGGGGGCGTTTGTAGTCGTTCCTATTTGCCCGCATACGCTAACTGCAAGGCCTCTGGTAATTCCTGATAATGAATTAATTTCAATTTCTGTCAATGATTGTGAAAACGGGTTTGTTGTGTCGACTGACGGGCAGAGCTTTTATGAATGTAAATGCGATATAGAAATTGGAAAATCCGATTACAAAGCCAAGTTAGCACTTCTTGAAGACGCTGATTTCTATTCTGTATTGCGCGACAAGCTGCATTGGGGGATTTCTCCGGCAAAAATTTGAGTTTTAGCGCGGCGCTGTTGAAAAATTTTGCAATAAAAAAGACGATTTAAAAACCGTCTTTTAATATTTTCCTTCTTTTCCTTTTTCCTATTAATTATGCAACGACTTTTGATACAAAGTTTGTTATTTCGAATAATGTGTCCTTTACGAATTCTTTTGCAAGAGTGCTTATCGGCCTGTTCTCAATGCAGTCAAATACGTAATATATCGGGTCTTGTGATGTATTGAAACGCATTCTTCTGTCTTTTTTATCCAGATATGTGAAATCTTCGTAAGAAAAACCTCTGCTGCTTTTTCGGTTTGTTCTTTTTCTTATTAAACTTCCGAATTGTCCATTTCCGTTGGTATCATTTTTTGAACCTGATGCAGTTGGTAACATTGTTAGCTCTCTTTCTTAAACTCTTTTTTATATCTCTTATATATATAAAGTATATCACAAGTTAAAAATTGCTTTTTTGTTCAAGGTATTGTAAAAAAAACTTAACAATTCTCCTGAGATGTTGTAAACTTGCGCTTTTTCCTTAACTTTGCTTTTCAACAGAAGCCTTTGTATCATTATCAAGTTCAAGCTCAATGTCGTCTTCCTGATTTACAAGGTTTTTTCCGATTGCTTTTTCAAGCGCGGCTTTTGCCGAGTTGTACTGGTAAAGTGCGCTGTAATAATTTAATTGAGCAGTCTGATATGAGGTTTGTGCTTCTTTAAGTTCAATCGGATTGGCTTCGCCGACGCGGTAGCGGCCGTATGAGAGTTCATAGTTTTCTTTTGCCTGTTTTACCTGCAAAATTGCGACCGGAATTTGGTTTTTCTTTTCTACAAGCGTCAAATACGCGTTTTGGATTTCGAGATATATTTGGTTTTGCGTATTTTGTGCGTTTGCAAGTTCTTTATCATACAAGTAACGAGCCTCTTTAATTTCGTTACGGATTAACATGCCGTTAATTGTCGGAAAGTTTAAATATCCTCCGATGTTATAACCGTAGTTGTTAGTCCAGCTTTTACCGCCTACCTGATATTGGCCTTCTACTGAAAGTGTCGGGAAATAAGATTTCTTCACCAGCTTAAGAGTTTGTTTTGCTGTTTCGACTTTTGTTTCGGCAAGTTTCAAATCAGGTCTTGATTCTCGTGCTATATCAACCGCTGCTTGTAATGTTATATCTACAGGCTCATATCGTAAGCGTTCCTGGACGGTGTATTCGTCAATAAAAGGAACTCCCATTACGTTATTTAACTTTGCCATTGCAAGATTTACAGCGTTACTTGCCTGAATAAGCTGAAGTTTCGCATTGCTTAAATTTGATTCTGCAATTGTTACATCTACTTTTGGATTTAAACCTATTTCGTAGAAGGCTTTAGCCTGGTCATAAAACATTGTGTATTGCGCGACCGTATTTTTTGCAACACGTTCGTTTTCGTAGGAGTACAAAAGATTGTAATAGGCATCTTTTGTTTGATAGATTACAGTATTAATAGTTTCAGACAGTGTTGATTTTTGTCCTTCATATTCCAAACGTCTGATTGTTGCCTGATTTTGGGTTACGCCAAAGTCATAGAGCATCTGTTGCAATGTTATTTGCCCGAGTATGAAGTAATTAAAGGTCAAATTTCTTCCTAAAGCATCAGACAATTGAAGCTGTTTGATTTTTGTGTAGCCGGTCTGCCAGCTAAATTGCGGGAAATAGTTTGACCAAACCTGTTTAATTCTCGAATCGGACGCCAGAACATCATGAAATGCCGCATTAATCTGCGGATTGTTGCCAAGTGCGATTTCGAGGCACCTTTCAAGCGTAAGGTCAATATTTTTTTCAACTGAACCTTCTATGACAATTTTGTCATCAACTTTTTTCGGCAAAACTTCTTCAGCATGCGGGTATTCTTTTGTATTAATAGTGTTGCCAACGTTATTTATTATGTCCTGCGCGTAAGCCGTTGGACTTAAAGTTAATATTAATAATGTTGTTATGACTCTTTTAAGCATAGGTTATAAACTTTCCTTATGATTTTTCTTTTCCTTGTATTCTTTTGCCAATTTGTGGGTAAATTCTTTAAAACTTTCAATTAACACATAGTAAGCCGGAACAAGGAAGGTTCCGATAAACGCAACTGCCATCATCCCTCCGAAAACTGTCATACCGACTGAATTACGGCTTGCCGCTCCGGCGCCTTGTGCAAACACCAGCGGAAGAAGCCCTAAGATGAACGCTATGTTTGTCATCATTACGGCTCTAAATCTTAACTTTGCAGCCTGTAATGCGGCTTCTTTGTAAGGCATTCCTTCTTCATGCGCATCTTTTGCGAATTCTATGATAAGAATTGCCTGTTTTGTAGAAAGCCCGATTAACATTACAAGCCCGATTTGAGCGTAAATATCGAGAGACAATCCTGAAAATGGTCCGAAAATTCCTGATACATACTGGAAGAATAATGCGCCGGCCAATGCAACAGGTGATATCAAAAGTACAGCTATCGGCAGCATCCAGCTTTCATACAGCCCGACCAGAAACAGGTAAACAAATATCAGTGACATTGCAATAATAGGAAGAATTTGTCCTGAAGATTCGTGTTCCTGCAAAGAACTTCCTGACCAGGCGTATCCCATATCTTTTGGCAAAACTTCATCAGAAATTTGTTCCATTATCTTCATTGCATCACCTGAACTGACACCTGTTCTGGTCATTCCGTTAATAGTAATTGCAGGGTACATATTAAACCTTGTCAAACTGTAAGGTCCGACAATTTCTTTTATATCAACCACCGAGGTAAGCGGAACCATATTTCCGTAATTATTTTTGACAAATATTTTGTATATATCAGCGGGTTTCTCCCTGAATTCTGATTCTGCCTGCAAATATACACGATAAACACGGCCGTATTTGTTGAAGTCGTTTACGTAGGATTTTCCGAAATATCCTGCAAGTGCGTTATATATTTCAGAGATTTCAACGCTCTGAGCCATTGCTTTATCAGCGTTAACATTTATCAAAAGCTGCGGGAGGTTTGCTGTGAAAGAGGTGTAAACAAGCTGGAAGGCAGGATTTTTATTGGCTTCGGCAATAAGCTTGACGGCTTCGTCATAAAGTTCCTGAGGCGTCCTGTCACCTTTATCTAAAAGCTGGTATTCAAAACCTCCGAACATACCCAAACCGGAAATTGAAGGCGGTGCAAATACCGCAATTTTGGCTGATGGATAGTCTGAGAATTGTTTTTGCATTTGGCTCATAATGCTTTGCATTGAAAGTTCTTTTGTTTTTCTTTCTGACCATTCCGTAAGTTCTGCAACAATAAGTGCTGTATTTTCACCGGAATAGCCGACAAGAGTAATCGTGTTTTCAACGCCTTTGATTGCAAGAATTTTTTCTTCTATTTCGGTTGCAACAATATCTGTTCTTGAGGCTGAAGAACCGTCCGGAAGCTGAACTTGCGCAAAGATTGCGCCTTTGTCTTCTGTTGGTAAAAATCCTTGCGGAATAAGTCTTCCAATAAATATAATAAGTGCTACAATTGCAAAAAATGTTATAATTGTTAATTTGGGTGAATCTATAAAGAATTTAGCTCCTATTAAATATTTATCTCTGATTTTGTTGAACCATTCATCAAATTTTTGGATAAATTTGATATGGTTTTCTTCCTCACCGGATTTCAAAACCATAGAACAGAGCGCCGGTGCTAATGTCAGAGCAACAAGAGTTGATAAACCGATTGATGATGCAATACATAACGCAAACTGTCTGAACATTTGTCCGGTAATCCCTGCCATAAAAGAAACAGGAACAAATACTGCCATCAAAACTAATGAGGTTGCAAGTACAGCACCAAAAACTTCTTTCATTGTTATTTCAGTAGCGTCTTTAGGGGTTTTGCCTTCTTGAATATGTCTTTGGGTGTTTTCAAGTACAACAATTGCATCATCTACAACCAAACCTACCGCAAGAACTAATCCGAATAATATCAACAGGTTTATTGAAAATCCAAGAATGTTCATGAAGATAAAAACGCCGATTAACGATACCGGAATAGCGCAGAAGGGAATAAATGCGGCTCTTGCGCTTCCTAAAAATAAATAAGTTACGATTCCGACAAGTACAATCGCAAGTCCGATGGCATTTATAACTTCTTTGATTGATTCACGCACAAACCGCGTTTCATCACGCTGAATTTTGTATTCTATGCCTTGAGGAAAACCTTTTGACAATTCTTCCATTTTCTTTTGGATTTTGTTTGAAAGGTCAATCGCATTAGCTTCCGGAAGCTGGCTTATTGAAATAATTGCTGAATCACGGCCGCCTATACGTGAAAAATATGAGTAACTTTCTGCACCTAATTCTACACGTGCAATATCTTTTAATTTAATCTGCGAACCATCAGGCTTTGAACGAACAATAATGTCTTCAAATTCGGTTGTATCCTGCAAGCGGCCTTTTGTACGCATTGTAAGCTTAATCATTTGTTTATTTTTCATTGGTTCAACACCCAAATCGCCTGCCGGACTTTGAGTGTTTTGAGATTGTATTGCTTTGCTCACCTCTGCAATAGAAACACCAAGGTTTGCCATTTTTGTAGCATCAAGCCATATTCTCATTGAATAATCGGCTGAACCGAATACTGAAACTTTACCAACACCTTTGATACGTGCAAGCTCATCTTTTATATAAATCGAGGCGTAGTTTGCAATGTATAAAGAGTCATAAGTGTGTGTTGGCGAGTTTACGGAAATCATCATAAGACCGGGGCCGCCTGTGGATTTTTTTACAGAAAGCCCATAGCGTTTAACATCTTCCGGAAGTCGTGGTGTTACGAGTTGAAGCTGGTTTTGAACGTTTACAACAGCCATATCCGGGTCTGACCCAACTTCAAAATATAGTGTTAACTGGTATTGCCCGTTTTGAGATGTTGAGGACATGTAAATCATATCTTCAACCCCGTTCAGCTGAGCTTCAATCGGGGCTGCAACTGTAGATTCGACAACGTCAGAACTCGCGCCGGCATAAGTTGCTGTTACAACAACCTGCGGCGGGGTAATCGAGGGGTATTCTTCCAGCGGAAGAAGGTTTATCATAAGCATACCGGCAAGTATTATTGCCAGTGAAATTACAATAGCAAGTTTTGGGCGTTGTATAAATAAATTTCCGTTTTTTTCTGACATATTTTTATATTTACAGTTTCCGATTTTCTAAAATCGTAATCCTGTCCTTTCCTCTCTTAGTCTGTAAAAATGTTTTTTATAATTTATTTTTTATTGTTTTCAATTTTATTTTCAGCTTTTTCTTCTTGTGATTTAAGTTTTTGCATCTCTTCTGCTGAGACTATAGTAACTGGACGGCCCGGGGTTACCTTTTGAAGACCGTCTGTAACTATGCGGTCGCCTTTCTTAAGCCCGTCTTCCACTATCCAAAAATCTCCGTTTTGACCTTTTGTTTTTATGTAAGTAAGCTGTGGAAGGTCTTGGGCATCAAGTTTGTAAACATATTTTCCGGCCTGATTCTCCTGAACTGCCGTCTGCGGAACAACCGGAACGTTTGACGGTTTGTTTGCATAAAGTTTTACCGTCAAAAATTCTCCCTGAATAAGTGTGTTATTCGGGTTTTGGAAAGTTGCTCTCATTGTAATTGTGCCTGTTGACTGGTCAACTTTATTGTCTTGAAAATCCTGTACGCCGTCTAATTTATATTTTTCGCCATTCGACATATATAATTCGACTTTTCTGTTCGTATTTGCTTCGCCGTCTGAATTTGAAAGGATTGCGTAATCGTTTGAATCGAGCGGGAAGGTTACATAAATAGGGTTCATACTGTTAATTGTTGTAAGCGCACCGGATGAAGGAGTTACATAGTTTCCGACAGTTACATTGATAATCCCGACACGTCCGTCAACCGGAGATTTCACCATTGTGTAACCCATAATTCTTTTTGTATCATTGTAACTTGCTTCCGCTGATGCAAGCTGTGCTTTCAAAGAGTCTCTTTGTGATAACATTTGGTCGTATTGGGATTTTGCAATGTAATCTTTTGCAACAAGTTCTTTTGCTCTGGCAAGCTGTTTTTCTGCATAGGCCAGCTGTGCTTTCAGATTTGCAACATTTGCTTGTGCAACTTTTTCAGAGTTTGAGAATTCTGTCGGTTCAATTTGGAAAAGGGTTTGACCTTGTTTTACATAATCGCCCTCTTTGAAGTAGCTTTTTGTTAAATATCCTGCAATACGCGCTAACACATCGACTCTGTATTTTGCAACAACGCGTCCGGGAGCTTCGTAAGTCCTTATGATACTGCGTTCGTTAATTGTTTCGACAACTACCTGTGGAGCCGGTTTGTTGCGCATTGCCTGGCCGGTTTTTATGTTGTTGTATACGGACAGCCCGTAACGCAGTAAAATCGCACCAAATATTACTGCTAATATTATAATAATAGTTTTCTTCATTGCCTCTCCCTAATCTGCTAATATATTTTTTAGTGTATAAACTGTGTTGCATTTGCAACAATTTAATTATACCTGAGACATTTAAAAAATCAATAATTTAATATCGCCCTTCCGGACAGTTTTTAAGGTAATCAAAAACTTTTTGAAGAGCCAGACTGCGGTGTGAAATGGCATTTTTTTCGTCTTCTGTCATTTCGGCCATTGTTTTCTCAGTTCCGTCTACAATAAAAACGGGGTCGTATCCAAATCCGTTGACGCCTGAGCGTGTTAAAGCTATTTTTCCAAGACATTCGCCGCGTGAGATGAAAACGATTTCACCGTCAGGGTTAATTAAGGTCATTGAACACACAAATTTTGCACTGCGGTCTTGTGAATTTTTTAAGGCTTCCAATAATTTTTCAATACGTTTTTCCGGAGTTTTTGCATATCGTGCCGAATGAATTCCCGGAGCGCCGTCAAGAGCATTTACGCAAAGCCCGGAATCGTCAGCAAGCGTGTATTCACCTGTCAGCCGGTTTGCTTCTTTTGCTTTAATATAAGAGTTCTCCTCAAAGGTCGCACCGTTTTCAACCGGGTCAAAGTTCAAAGAGTTATCTATCGGTAAAAATTCTGCTCCGGTAAAATTGAAAAGTTTTGCAATCTCTTTTATTTCTTCAACTTTATGCGGGTTTTGTGTTGCAATTATTATTTTCATAAACTTTATCTTTCCGTTTATTTCCCGTAGCGTCTCTGGCGGCTTTGGAATTCCATAATTGCCTCGGCAAGCGCCTTTTTGTCAAATTCCGGCCAGTATCTTTTGGTAACCAGTATTTCCGAATATGCAATCTGCCATAACAGATAGTTTGAAACTCTCATTTCGCCGCCGGTTCTGATAAGCAAATCAGGGTCAGGAATGTTTTTTGTATAAATATTTTGAGAGATAGTTTCTTCCGTGATTTCATCAGGTGAAATTTCACCGGTTTGCACTTTTTTGCAAATGTTTTTAACAGCATTTGTGATTTCGTCGCGCGCTCCGTAATTAAATGCAATTTGAAGATTCACACCGGTGTTGTTTTTTGTTGTTTCAACTGCATTTTTTAATATTTTTTGAAGTTTTTCGCTTAATTTTGTTGTGTCGCCGATAAAAGAAATTACAACATTATTTTCGTGCATTTCTTTTAGTTCGTTTTGTAAAGTTACACCGAGCAAATCCATCAAAAATGCAACTTCCTCAGGATTTCTGTTCCAATTTTCTGTTGAAAATGCGTAAACTGTCAGATATTTTACACCGAAATCGTCGCAGGCTCTCATTGCGGCTTTTAGAGCGTCAACGCCTTTTTTGTGCCCGAAGGCGGAAGGAAGATTTCGTTCTTTTGCCCAGCGGCGGTTTCCGTCCATAATGATTGCAATATGCTGTAATCCGGTTTGTCTTACTATCTCTTGAATTTCTTTTTCGGCTTGTAATAGAGGCATTTTATTATTCCTTTGCCTGTTTATTATATACAAAAACGGTTGAGATGTAAAGCTGTAGTTTTGTTATATAAAAACAGCGTATTCCTTGAATACGCCGGTAACTTATATATTGATATTTAATTTATTTTTTAAAACCTTTTAAGAAGTCTGAAACATTCTGCCAGGCTTTTAGAGCTTTTGTTGTGACAGCGTAGGTTATGTTTTTAGCCTTATCGCCTATTTTTGCGCCGGTTTGTTCCGGGTTTTTAACAGCTTCTTTTATAACGGTTATCTGTTCTTCTATTGCTTTTTTTACTTTTTGTCCGCTAGGGCTTGAGGCTATATTTTCTGCGGTTTCTTTTATTTTTTCTTTGTTAAAGAGTTTCAGAAGGTCTTTGCGGTAAACGACAGCGGCAATGGCTGCGCCGATTCCTGCCAAAGTTAAAATAGTTTTTTTCATCGGCGACATTGATTTTTTGAAGGTAAACTCTTGTCCAGCTTGGATTTTATCATAATTGTTTTCGAGATTACGTTTGAACTGGTCTTGAGAAAGGACTTTTCTTTTTCCGTTTTTGTCAGTAACGTGATAGCGGTTTTTATTGTCCATTTGAACTAGATTCCCGCCAATAATTGACGAATTCAATGCATTTACCATTTCTGTTTTCATAAAATAAAACCTTTCTACTTACACTTCATTACTTATTATAAGTACAAAGTGAATATTTTATTGCTAATTTTTTTGAATGTGTTAAAGAAATTTTACATAAAATAACAGACATACCTATTGCATTATTCGATAGGTATGTCTGTTTATCTTTTGCTTTACCCTCACCCGAATTTCTAACTTTCAGCTTTCTTTACCGTCAGCTTCAAGTTGAAATTCAGTCCTCCCCCAGTGGTGGAGGGGAGAAAAGACATTGTCCGTTCCTAGCGCTATTGTCCTAATTCTCTAGCGTTCGGAGTCCTCACACAGAAAATCTTCCCCGCCCTAAAGGGGTGGGGAAGGATTACATAATTCTTTCCTAGCGCTTGTATTAATAACGTATTTGCCTTGTCCTAATTCTTACGCCAGCGCCATCGGTATGACAGTTCCAATGTGTAAGAGTGGACTTCGTCCACCCGTGTCGGATTATTCGGCTGTCCAGCTCCTGTCGTTCGCTAAAAATTCCTTCGGAATTTAGCCGCTCACTACGGAGCTTAGGACGTGACGAGTTTCACTCCTTACGCTCGCTTCACTCTACCGAAAATCCGCCTATGAGCAGCCGGAGTAACCGCATTTCAGACAGATGAAGCAGCCTTCTGCCATCTGAATTTCGTTTCCGCATTCAGGGCATTTTACAGTCTTAATTTCGCCTGTCGGATTGTATTCTTCTTCAACGGGTTCGGTAACTGTTTTCATTGATTTTTCAGCCTCAATCTGAGCTTCTGATTTTTTCGCATCAAGGTTCATCGGCTGGAACTGACGGCTGTTGTTTCTGTAAACAGTAATTCCTTTCAAATTGTTTTCGTAAGCTAAAATGTAAGCTTCTTCAATATCAGCGCGTGTTGCGTGTTCTTCAAAATTAACTGTTTTTGAAACAGCGTTGTCTGTGTGAAGCTGGAATGCAGCCTGCATTTTAACGTGCCAGTATGGTGAAACATCATGCGCTGTTACGAAAATCTTTTTCGCATCAGCAGGAACTTTGTCAACGTGAGCAACAGAGCCGGTTTTTGCGATTTCTTTCATCAACTCTTCTGAATAGAAACCGTGTTTTACTGCGTAATCCTTGAAAATCGGGTTAATTTCAAGCATTTCAGTTCCGTCCATAATCAGTCTTGAAAATACAAGTCCGAACAGAGGTTCAACACCGCCTGAAGCGCCTGCAATCATTGAAATTGTTCCGGTCGGAGCAATGCAGGTTGTTGTTGCGTTGCGAATTCCGTATTTTTCGATTTGCGCATCAAGTTCTTTCCATTGTTCGTCAGAAACTTTTCCTGCTGATTTTCCTTTGTATTTGTTGTAAAGGAAGTTTTTGCCATCGTAAATGCTGCCTTTGAAGTTGTTAAATCTTCCTCTTTCTTTTGAAAGTTCGATTGACTCACATTTTGATTCGTAATCAATGAATTCCATAACCTGAGAAGCTAGTTTTGTGCCTTCTTCAGAGCTGTATGAGAGTCCCATTTTCATAAGCATATCAGCCCAGCCCATCACACCGAGTCCGATTTTTCTGTTGTTTTGAACCATTTCGGAAATCTGCGGAAGCGGATAATTATTCACCGCAATTACATTATCTAAAAATCTGATTGCAGTTCTTGTTGTTTCAGCAAGCAGTTTCCAGTCAATAACCGGGCCGTTTGCACTTTCAACAACCATTCTGCCAAGATTGATTGAGCCGAGGTTGCAGGCTTCGTATGAAAGAAGCGGAACTTCGCCGCAAGGGTTTGTTGATTCAATTTGGCCGACTAAAGGTGTCGGGTTGTCAGCGTTCATCTTGTCAATAAAGATAATTCCGGGTTCGCCGTTTCTCCAGGCGCCGTCAACGATTAAATCGAAAACTTTTTTAGCATCCATTCTTGCGACAACCTGATTATTTTGCGGGTTAACCAAATCGTAATCAGTGCCGTTTTTAAGAGCTTCCATAAACTTGTCTGTGATAGCAACCGAAATGTTAAAGTTGTTTAATTTGTTGTTATCAGATTTGCAGTTGATGAAATCCAGAATATCCGGATGGTCAACTCTTAAAATACCCATATTTGCGCCGCGTCTGGTTCCGCCTTGCTTAACGGCTTCTGTTGCAGCGTTAAACACTTCCATAAATGAAACAGGGCCTGATGAAACACCCATTGTTGAACGTACAACACTGTTTTTCGGTCTTAATTTAGAGAAAGAAAAACCGGTGCCGCCACCTGATTTGTGAATAAGTGCGGTGTTTTTAACGGTTTCAAAAATTCCTTCTAAGCTGTCTTCAACCGGCAGAACAAAGCAAGCTGCAAGTTGTCCGAGTTCTCTGCCTGCATTCATCAAGGTTGGAGAATTCGGCATAAAATAACAGTTTGTAATTGTTTCATAAAATTTTTGAGCAAGTTTTTCGACATCCGCCTGAGTTTTGCCGAATTTTAAATCGCCTTCTGCGATTGCCAATGATACGCGTTTGAACATATCTGATGGTTTTTCCGTACAATTTCCGTCTTTATCTCTTTTCAGGTATCTTCTTTCAAGCACCTTGATTGCATTTTCGGATAAGTTCAATTTTTCTTCCACTAAGTTCACACTAACCTCCATTTATAAAATAATTCAAGTCTTCTTATTAGAAAAATTAAAAGTTAATCATCCCCATAAAATAAAAAATATTTAAAGCATGGTTTATTCTCTAATTCTACATCAATTTAAAATAGCATGCAACATGGGCTTTTAAATTATTTGCGCTTTTGTAACAAAATATTTTCTAAAAATTTTATGATTTTCATGTTTATAATATAATACGCTTGAGGTGAAAATTTTTGAAACACTCTAAACTAACAGCCCTGATATTTATAGCATTATTTTTAGGTGTAATTGTCGGACATTTTGCACCTGATTTTGCGGTGAAAATGAAGCCATTCGCAGAAATATTTTTGAGAATGGTAAAGATGATTATAGCCCCTCTGCTTTTTGCAACGCTTGTAGTTGGAATTGCCGGCCACGGTGATGCTAAAAGCCTTGGTAAAATCGGACTTAAAACCATTATTTATTTTGAAATTGTAACAACTTTAGCGTTAATAATCGGGCTTACAATGGGAAATATTTTCCAGCCTGGTGTCGGTTTTGTCTCAGGAACGTCAGCTCATGCTGTTCAGATGCAAGAGGCAGGCTTGATGGCTGCAACCCATGCTCATACTTCAATAGGAGCAATGGTTACAGATATTTTTCCGACAAGTATCGTTGATGCCATGGCAAAAGGAAATTTACTGCAAATCGTTGTATTTTCTATTTTCTTTGCGTTAGCAATCTGCGCTGTCGGAAAAAAAGCACAACCGGTTTTGGATATTTTGAATTCCGTATCGCAAATAATGTTTAAATTTACGGAATATGTTATGTATTTTGCGCCGCTCGGGATTTTTGGCGCAATTGCTTCGACAATCGGTGCTAACGGTTTGGGAATTTTGAAAAATTACGCAAAAGTTATCGGCGCACTGTATTTTGCACTGGCGGTTTTTGTCCTGCTTGTTCTGATTATTGCCTGCAAAATCGTAAAAATCTCCTTTAGAAATCTTTTGAGAGCCTTGCAGGAACCGGCGCTTCTGGCATTTACAACCGCAAGCTCCGAGGCTGCTTTTCCAAAAGCAATGGACATTATGGAGCGTTTTGGCGTACCGAAAAATATAGTTGGTTTTGTAATGCCGACGGGATATACCTTTAACCTTGACGGAAGCACTTTATATCTTGCTATGGCGGTTCTGTTTTCCTCACAAATCGTAGGAATTCATCTTGACCTCAATCAGCAGGTTGTTATAATGTTAGCATTAATGCTTACAAGCAAAGGTGTTGCCGGTGTTCCGAGAGTTTCGCTGATTGTCCTTGCAGGTACGCTGGCAAGCTTTAATATACCGATTTTGGGTGTTGCTATTCTGTTGGGAATTGACCAAATTCTTGATATGGGCAGAACAACCGTAAACCTTGTCGGAAACTGTGTTGCAACTGTTGTGATTGCAAGATGGGAAAAAGTTTTTGATTATAATAAGATGAATGAATTTGTCCGTATTTCCAAAGAAGAAAGTATTGGAGCGGATATCGCAAAATTTAGAAAAGAACATGAACACAATATTGAAATAAAAGAAGGATAATGAAGATGAGTGAAAGTACAAAAGTTGAATTAAAAGATACTTTAAATCTCCCGCAAACTACCTTAGCGATGAGAGCTAATGCAACAGTCCGCGAGCTTGAAATCCAAAAATTCTGGGATGAAAACAAAATTTATGAAAAATCAATTGCAAATAAAGATAAAGCAAACAAATTCATTCTTCATGACGGTCCGCCGTACCTGAGCAGTGAAAAAATTCACGTTGGAACAGCACTCAACAAAATCCTTAAAGATATTTTGACAAAATACAAATCACAAAGAGGTTTTTATTCGCCTTACGTTCCGGGCTATGACGGCCACGGGCTTCCGATTGAAAACGCCGTTGTTAAAAATATTAAGGGAGGAAGGAGTGCTTTGACGCCTTTTGAACTCCGTCAAAAATGCCGTGAATTTGCACACAAAAATTTGGTAGGCCAGGAAAGCGAATTCAAACGTCTTGGTGTATGGGGCGACTGGGAACATCCGTATTTAACAATTAATCCGGATTATGAAGCTGAACAAGTACGTGTATTTGGTGATATGTATAAAAAGGGATACGTTGAGAAGGGTATGAAGCCTGTTTACTGGTGTGCTTCCTGCGAAACCGCGCTTGCAGAAGCTGAAGTTGAATATGCTGATCACACATCAACTTCAATTTATGTAAGATTTAAATTCGAAGACGAAGATAAGAAAAAAGCCTTTAAAATTGCAGGAATTGACAGCGACAAAGACTTGTACGCCGTAATCTGGACAACAACACCATGGACAATTCCTTCAAACATGGCAATCAGCATGCATCCGAAATTTGAGTATACTTTTTTCGTAAAAGGCGGAGATGTTTATGTTGTGGCTCAGGAGTTGCTGGGCGCATTTCTGTCTGATGTTGAGTGGCAAGAAAGTGATATTAAAGTTTTGGGTTCTTGCGTTGGGCAGGATTTGGAACTTTTAAATACAATTCATCCGTTAGCGGGTAGAAAATCACCGATAATTTTGGGCGAACACGTAACGCTTGACGCTGGTACCGGTTCAGTTCATACGGCACCCGGCCACGGGCTTGAAGACTACGAAGTCGGCTGCAAATACGGTATCGAAGTCTTTTCACCTCTTGACGGGCGCGGTGTTTGGACAAGTGCAGTCAACGACAAAGACCTTGAGGGCGTTCCTTATTACAAAGGCAACAAAATCGTTATTGAAAAACTTCAAAATTGCGGTGCCCTTTTGAAAGCTCAGGAAATCAACCACAGTTATCCTCACTGCTGGAGATGTAAAAATCCGGTAATTTACCGCGCAACTCCGCAATGGTTTGTTAAAGTCGACAAATTCCGCGAAGAAACTCTTGATGCAATAAAAGGTGTCAAATGGATTCCCGCAAGCGGCGAAGCCAGAATTTCAAACATGGTTGCAGGCCGCACAGACTGGTGTATTTCCCGCCAGCGTGCGTGGGGCGTGCCGATTCCTGTGTTCTACTGCGAAGATTGCGGTGAAGTCATTGTAACAGATGAAACAATCAACCGTGTTGCAGAAATTTTTGAAAAAGAAAGCTCTGACGCATGGGTTAAATACTCTGCTGAAGAACTTCTTCCAAAAGGTTTTGTTTGCCCGAAATGCGGCAATCACTCACAAACATCTCAAAGTTCAACTAGCAATGGCGCAGATGTTAAAAAAGCGCATTTCCGAAAAGAAAACGACATCATGGATGTCTGGTTTGATTCAGGCATAAGCTGGCGCGCGGTTGTTGAAAAACGTTCAGATGAACTCGGCACAACTCCGGTTGAAATGTATCTTGAGGGTTCCGACCAGCACCGCGGATGGTTTCAGTCATCGCTTTTGACCTCTGTTGCAACCGAAGGCAAAGCGCCTTACAAAACAGTTTTGACTCACGGTTTTGTTTTCGGCGAAGACGGCAGAAAAATGTCTAAGTCCCTTGGAAATTACATCCGTCCGGATGATATTATTAAAAACTACGGCGCGGATATCTTAAGACTCTGGGCAGCATCTGTCGATTACAGAAACGATACCAAAATCGGCGACAATATCATTAAACAGCTTGTTGAAATCTTCAAAAAGACAAGAAACACTTCAAGATTTTTACTCGGCAACCTTTTTGATTTTGACCCGGCTGTTGATTATGTTGAATACAAAGATTTGAAAGCGCTCGACAAATTCGCGCTTCACAAACTCAACAAACTTATCGCAGAAGTTACGGAAGCGTTTGAAAACTATGAATTCTACAAATATTTCCAACATCTTCAAAACTTTGCGGCAGTTGATTTAAGCTCGTTCTATCTGGACATTGTAAAAGACAGACTTTACACAGCAGGTAAAAAATCGCTTTCCCGCCGCGCCTGCCAGACTGTAATGTATGAGATTTTGCAGGCTCTGGTCAGAATGCTTGTTCCTGTAATGCCACACCAGGCAGAAGATATCTGGATGAGCGTTCCTGAATGCCAGAAAAGCGGATTGCGAGCTGAGGCTGGAGGGCTTGCGGAAGCGCAAGACCGTAACGCCGTTAATCGCGAGCAACCAAGCAGCGGATTGATAAGTATTCTTCTTTCTGAATGGCCGACAACAAACGCAGAGTGGGAAAATTCAAAATTGGAAGAAGAATTTACACAAATTCTTAAAGCCCGCGAGGTTGTGAGCCGTGCAATTGAACCTTTGAGAGCTGACAAAAAAGTCGGAAGCTCACTGGAAGTTGCAGTTTATGTAAATGTAAAAGACAATGCCGTTTTAAAAGCAAACGAAGAGGAACTTTGCAACATCTTCATTACTTCACAAGCCTGCGTTACAGATGAAAAGCCGTCAGATGTTTTGAATGAATACAAGGAAGACGATTTTACGGTTTGGGTTACAAAAGCACAGGGCGAAAAATGCTCCCGCTGCTGGAAATACAGAAAACTCAATTCAGACGGCATTTGTGAAGAATGCATGGAGGCGATAAAATAATTAAAAGGAGCCAAAAGGCTCCTTTATTTTATATTAATTAGATAATCCTTTTAATTATAATCCTAAAAAGTTAATAATTTTATCAAAAATAGTTTTTTTAACTTTGTATGTTGTTAAAATAGGTGGAAGTTCAACCCTTTCTTTATTATTTGCGAATTTAGCTTTTGCTTGTGCTAGAATATCTGTTTTAGGTGCGTAGTGTAATTCTTTAGGATTGATTTTTTGATTCGGCAAAAGATATTTGTTGATATTTTTAGTTAATAAAATACTGTTCATATTATTTCCTTTCTGTTTGTTATCGATATTAAAAATCTGTGAATATAATTTTTATTATTTAGGGTATAATTATTTCATGAAAAATTTAATTAGTAAAGCGCGGGAGCGCCACAAGCTTTCAAAATCCGAAATTACGGCGGTTTTGAAAGATGATTCAATAAACGAATACCTCTTTTGCGCTGCTGACGAGGTTCGGCGAAAATATATCGGTGATGAGGTTTATCTGAGGGCGCTGATTGAGTTTTCAAACATTTGCCGCTGCAATTGTTTTTACTGCGGGCTTCGCGCGGCAAACAAAGATGTCGAACGCTACCGTTTGACAGAAGACGAAATTCTGAATTGCGCAAAACATGCGGTATCTCAGGGTTATAAAACAATCGTTCTCCAAAGCGGGGAGGATTTGTTTTTTACAGCAGAAAAATTGGCTGAAATAATAAAAAAGATTAAATCAATTACCCCCCGCCACGCCGGTGAGAGGGCAGAATTGCTTAATGAGCAGCGCGGGTTTAGCAATTCAGACTATGGAGATGATGTTGCAATCACTCTGAGTATCGGAGAGCGTTCGTTTGAAGAATATAAAATCCTGAAAGACGCCGGCGCTGACAGGTTTTTGCTTCGAATCGAAACAACTAATAAAGAGCTTTATGAAAAATTCCACCCGGGGCAAAATGTGGAAAACCGGAAAAAATGTCTTTATGATTTGAAAATACTCGGCTTTGAAACTGGCACCGGCTCGCTTATCGGGCTTCCGGGGCAGACAGAAGAGGATTTGGCAGAAGATATTTTGTTTTACAAAGATTTGAATGCCGATATGATTGGTATCGGGCCGTTGATAACGCATGAACGGACACCGTTTGCAGGGCAGCCAAATGGTGATTTAACTCTGGCTTTAAAAGTTATGGCGCTCACAAGACTTCTCCTTCCTGATATAAATATTCCTGCAACAACGGCGATGGAAACACTTCAGCCAAACGGCAGAATTCTTGCACTGAAAGCCGGCGCAAATGTTGTTATGCCAAATGTTACGGACAATGCGCATAAAAAGAATTACGAAATTTATCCAGGTAAGGTTTCGGTAGATTATGCTGAGCTTGATGAAAAATTAAAACAAATCGGACGGAAAATCTCTACCGGCAGAGGTTTCCGTTCGGATAATGGAGGATTTTATGAAGATTGCAGATAATATTTTGGAACTTATAGGTAATACGCCGCTTGTTAAAATTAACCACATGAACGAGGGAGGAGCGGTGATTTTGGCGAAACTTGAAAAACAAAATCCTGCGGGTTCTGTGAAAGACCGTCCGGCCTTGAATATGATTGAAGAGGCAGAACAAGCTGGTTTGATAAACAAAGATACGGTTATAATCGAGCCCACAAGCGGAAATACAGGTATCGGACTTGCGCTTGTCTGTGCAATCCGCGGTTATAAAATGATTTTGACAATGCCTGAAACAATGAGCCTCGAGCGCCGCAAACTTCTTGCGGCTTACGGTGCCGAACTTGTTTTGACAGAAGGCGCAAAAGGCATGAAGGGTGCTGTTGACAAGGCAAATGAACTTAATAAAGAAATTAAAAACTCCTTTATCCCGCAGCAGTTTTCAAACCCCGCAAACCCTTCGGCGCATTCAAGTACGGCTAAAGAAATCTGGCGGGATACAGAAGGCAGAGTTGATATTGTCGTTGCAGGTGTCGGAACAGGCGGGACAATCAGCGGGATTGCAAAAAATTTAAAAAGTAAAAATCCAAACATAAAAGCCGTTGCAGTTGAACCTCTTTCCTCGCCGCTTTTGACGCAAGGCAGGGCAGGCGCTCACAAAATTCAAGGTATCGGTGCCAATTTTATTCCTGAAAACTTTGACAAATCAGTTGTGGATGAAGTAATTGCAGTGAGTGATGAGAATGCAATCGAAACGGCCCGCCAAATGCCCCAAAAAGAAGGAATGCTTGTTGGGATTTCCTCAGGTGCGGCGCTTTGGGCGGCAAACGAGCTTTCCAAACGCCCTGAAAACAAGGGCAAATTAATTGTTGTAATTCTGCCGGACAGCGGAGAAAGATATCTTTCAAGCGAAATATTTCAGTAATACCTCACCCCAGCCCCTCAGTACAAGGCTTACAGGCTTACTCATCCTCACTTCGTTACGATGGTTTGCTTTGTATCCTAAATTAGGAGAGGAGAGGATTTATTGCGAAATGTTACAAAAATTTCTTCTCGTGAAATTTTGTTAATAACTTTGTTTTTATATATGTACAAGAGAGACGAGGAGGAGTTTTATGACACTAGCAGCAGAAGTAATTAATGAAAATATCTGGGACGCAGTTAACGGACTTGTTTTAATTAATGAAGTTAACGGTGTAAAACAAATGATTTCTGTTGATACAATTAACGGCAAAAAAGTCAGAAGTTTCGTTGAAACTAAACGTTCAGAAAAAGTAAAAGAAGTTTTCCCAAACGGACTTCCTTCTGGAATGAATGTCGTATTCGTTTCTGTAGTAAATGAAAATAAATAATCAATTTTATAAAATTAAAAATGGCGAAAACCATCTGGATTTTCGCCATTTTTTTTATGAGATACTGATGTTAATACTACATCATTCCGCCCATTCCCATTCCGCCAGGCATTGCCGGAGCAGTGGGTTTTTCTTCCGGAATATCTACAACGGCTGCTTCTGTTGTGAGTAACATTGAACCGACAGATGCAGCATTAACAAGCGCTGAACGTGTAACTTTTGCAGGGTCAACAATGCCGGCAGCAAACATGTCAACGTATTTGTCGTTAAGCGCGTCATAACCGTAAGCTCCATCATGTGCGAGAATGTTATCAACTACAACATCAGCTTTAGCGCCGGCGTTGCGTGCGATTAATCTCAACGGTACATCAAGAGCTGCTGTCAAGATTTTGAAGCCGACTTTTTCATCATCTGATGCAAATTCGATTTGTTCAAGTTTGTTTTCAAGTTCTTGCTGAACTCTTAATAATTCAACACCGCCGCCAGGAACAATTCCTTCTTCATTTGCCGCGCGTGTTGCGTTAAGAGCGTCTTCAATTCTCAATTTGCGTTCTTTAAGTTCAACTTCAGAAGCTGCACCAACTTCGATTAGAGCAACACCGCCTGAAAGTTTCGCAACACGTTCTTGAAGTTTTTCTTTGTCATATTCAGAGTCAGAAGCTTCAATTTGTTTTCTGATTAAACGAACTCTGTCTTGAACAGCTTCTTTTGTTTCGTTACCTACAACGATTGTTGTTTCGTCTTTTGTAACTGTTACGCGTTTTGCTTTACCAAGCATTTGAGTTGTAACGTTTTCTAACTTAATGCCGAGTTCTTCTGTGAACATTTCGCCGCCTGTTAAAATAGCGATATCTTCAAGCATTGCTTTTCTTCTGTCGCCAAATCCCGGAGCTTTAACAGCAACTGCTCTCAAAACTTTTCTCATTGTGTTAACAACAAGAGTTGCAAGTGCTTCGCCTTCAATGTCTTCTGCGATTAACAACAAAGCTTTGCCGTCTCTGGCGACTTGTTCAAGGAGCGGCACTAAATCAGAGATAAGGTTGATTTTCTTGTTGCAGCAGAATACATAAGCGTCTTCAAGAACAGCTTCCATTCTTTCAGGGTCAGTTACAAAGTAAGGTGAGATATAACCTTTGTCAAACTGCATACCTTCAACAACTTTTAAGTTTGTTCCGAAAGACTTGCTTTCTTCAACAGTAATAACACCGTCGTGGCCGACTTTTTCCATTGCTTCTGCAATAAGTTCACCGATTTCTTTGTTGTTGCCTGCTGAAATTGCTGCAACCTGAGCGATTTCTTCTTTAGTATTAACCGGTTTTGACATGTCTTTAATTTTTGCAACAGCAAGTTCAACAGCTTTGTCAATACCGCGTTTCATTGACATCGGGTTAGCACCTGCTGTCAGGTTTTTCAATCCTTCGCGAACGATTGCTTGAGCCAAAACTGAAGCGGTTGTTGTTCCGTCACCTGCAACGTCGTTTGTTTTTGAAGAAACTTCTTTTAATAGTTGAGCGCCTGCGTTTTCAAGGCCGTCAGCAAGCTCAATTTCTTTAGCGATTGTAACGCCGTCGTTAACGATTTGCGGAGCGCCGTATTTCTTTTCCAAAATTACGTTTCGGCCTTTTGGTCCGAGCGTAACTTTAACAGCGTCTGCAACTGCATCTATACCTTTGAGAAGCGATTTTCTTGCTTCTTCGTCAAATACTATACGTTTTGCCATTTTTATTTCTCCTGTACTACGTACGTAGATATAACTTACGATTATCCACGTGCCGCCTTTTTGTGATACCTTTAAAGATTCACCGGGTCTGTGTTTCCGGATTTATTGATTAATGTAGTCTGAACTATTCAATAACTGCTAGTGCGTCTTTGATTGACAGAATTTTATATTCGGTTCCGTCCATTTTAACGTCGGTTCCTGCGTATTTTGCATAAAGGATTGTGTCTCCGACTTTAACATCCATCGGTTCTCTTTCGCCTTTTTCATTCATTTTGCCTAAGCCTACAGCAACAACTTCACCTTTTTGAGGTTTTTCTTTTGCGCTGTCAGGAATGAAAATTCCACCTGAAGTTTGTTCAGTGTCTTCAATAACTTTGATAACAATTCTGTCGCCTAAAGGTTTAATCATAATATCTCTCCTTTTCTAACTAATGACCTTTTACAAATTCATATTATATTTATATAACAGATTTGAGAAATTATTAAAATCCTTAAGGTTTTTTTAATTATTGAGAAATTTAATAGCCCTACTCTGCTATAAACAAACTTCATTTTTATGCTATTCTGAATTTATGAAGAAATGGGTTTATGTAATCTTAGTTTTGGTATTTTGTGCTTTGTTCTTGAAAGCTTGTGTTCGCAGAGATTTCCCGAATACGCAGCCACCAGAAATCCGTCCAAAAAGTGATGTAGAAAGCGTTATTTTCCCGCCGTCACAAAAAACGGTTACGATAAACGGGGTTGACTTTCTTCAATCGCAGGCCCCGGTTGGAAAATTTGGCGGCGAACTTCGCGCTTCGACCATCGGTGAAGGTCCGAAAACTTTTAACCCGTTTAACTCAAAAGATAATATCTCGTCTCTGATGTCCGATGTTATGTATGACGGACTTTTGTCAACTGACCCCGAAACAGGCGCACCAATTCCAAAACTTGCGAAATCTTTTACCGTAAATGGCAACGATTACATTGTAAACCTTCGCCGCGGGGTAAAATGGTCTGATGGTAAAGAAATTACTGCTGATGATGTCGTTTTTACATGGCAAAATATAATTTTCGATGGTTTTGGAAACACTTCAACCCGTGACTCTCTTGTAATTGATGGAAAACTTCCAACAGTTCAAAAAATAGACAAATATACGGTTAAATTTACAACTCCGCAGCCTTTTGCTCCATTTATCAGAATGCTTTCAACACCGATTGCGCCAAAACACGTTTTTGAACCGGCAGTTAAAAAAGGCAAAGATTATTTTTATACTTTTTTGTCAACAAATGATGACCCGAAAACTTTTGTAACTTCCGGCGCGTTCCGATTGAAGGAATATGTTCCGGCGCAGCGTGTTGTTTTTGAACGCAACCCTGATTATTATATTATCAATAAAAACAACGAAAAACTTCCTTATCTTGACCGTTTGATTTACTTTATTGTCGGGGATTTGAATAATGAAGTTCTTAAGTTTGAAGGCGGCGAACTTGATGTAATTGGTTTGCAGGGTGCAAATGTTGCCCGCTTTAAAGAACGAGAGCCGTATTCTGATTACAAGATTTACAACCTTGGGCCGAACACCGGAACAATGTTTTTGACTATGAATCTGAACGACAGACGCAACAAAGATGGCAAATTCTATGTTGACCCGATGAAGCAGAGATGGTTTCGAGATGTGAATTTCAGGCTTGCCTGCGACTATGCGATAGACAGAAAAAACATGGTGTTAAATATTGCAAACGGACTTGGCGAGCCTCTTTTTACTGCAGAAAGTCTGAATTCGATTTATTTAAACGAAAAATTGCAGCCATACCCCCGTAATCTTGAAAAGGCAAAAGAATATTTAAAAAAATCAGGATTTTTCTGGGATAAAAAAGGGCATTTGCGCGACAAATTGAATAATCATGTAGAATTTGACCTTTACACAAACGCAGGCAACACAGAGCGTGAAGCCATTGGGGTTATGGTTAAGCAGGATTTGGAGGATTTGGGAATGAAAGTCAATTTCAAACCGGTTGAATTTAATACGCTTGTAAACAGGCTTATGAATACGCTTGACTGGGATATGGTGATAATGGGGCTTACGGGAAGCCCGCTTGAGCCGAACGGCGGTAAAAATGTCTGGATGTCCGACGGAACTTTGCATATGTTTAACCAGCGGCTTGACGGCGATAAAACAAGCAGGCGGCTTGATTGGGAAAAACAGATTGATGAGGTTTACGTGAAAGGTGCTCTGGCAACGAGTTTTGCGGAGCGTAAAAAGTATTATGACGAATACCAGCGTATTGCGTATGAACAAAAACCTTTTATTTATATATATTCACCGATTGTAATCACCGCAATCAGAACTAAATTCAAAAACATTTTCCCGTCTGGTTTGACAGGGATTACGTATAATTTGGAGGAAATCTATGTTGATGAGAGGGAAAAAAAGTGAAAATTGAAAAGTGAAAATTGAAAAGACCTTTACCTTAATGTTATTATAGTAAAATTTTACTAATATTCTTTCTGAAAAGAACTTATTTAAGTTATCACTAATTCACCAAAATGTAATCGACTTCTCACCTTTCACTTCTCACTTTTCACCACCCAATAAAGGAACACAAATGCAAATTCTTATTTACATACTAAAACGAATACTTCAGTCAATTCCGCTTTTGATAATAGTTTCATTGATAAGCTTTTTTATCATAAGGCTTTCGCCTGTCGACCCGCTTGCTGAACTCAAACTTAACCCGTCGGTTTCAAAAGAAACCCTCCAGAAAGAAACCGAGCGTCTTGGTTTGGACAAACCGATTATTGTTCAGTACGGAAAGTGGGCAAAATCTTTTATTAAAGGCGATTTGGGCATAACTTCAAACGGCGAGCAGGTCAGCACAAAACTTAAAGAAAGAATTCCAAATACGCTTCTTCTGGCAGTTGTCGTAATTTTTTTGACATGGCTTGTCGGTGTGCCGCTCGGGGTTTTGGCTGCTCTGAAATGGAAATCTCCGCTTGACAGAGTTTTGACTGTTTTAACAAGTATCGGAATGGCAATTCCATCGTTCTTCTTTGCTGTTTTACTTCTGCTTTTTGCCGTGAAAACCGGCTGGTTCCCTGTTGGAGGGCTGACATCCTCAAATTTTGCAGAAATGTCTTTTGGCGAAAAGTTTTGGGATTTGGCACATCATCTTGTTTTGCCTGTAACTGTTTTGTTTACGATTTCGCTTGCCGGACTTCAAAGGCAGATGAGAGCAAACCTGCTTGACGTTTTGGACAGCGATTATGTCAAATTCGCAAAGGCAAAAGGGTTGTCAGAATTTAAAGTTGTTTACAAACACGCACTGAGAAATGCAATCAACCCTATGATTACACTTCTTGGTTTTGAATTTGCCGGACTTTTAAGCGGGGCTGCGCTTACAGAATACGTTTTCCAATATCCCGGTTTAGGACGTTTAATTTTGGAAGCGGTTTTGCGCTCGGATATAAATCTTGTTATGGCATCTTTAATGATGGGCGCGATTATGCTGATTGCAGGCAATTTAATAGCAGATATTCTATTAATCCTTACTGATCCGCGTATTCGGGTTAAAGGAGGCGCGGCATGATAAAAGATGTTTTCAAACAGCTCTGGAAAGATAAGTTTGCGCGTGCGGCTCTGATTGTTTTGGGCTTAATTTATCTTGCGTTGTTTTTGGCAGATTTTATTGCACCTTACACTAAAGATTTTTCTGACAGAACAATGGCTTATGTGCCGCCGTCAAAGATTTTCACAATTGATGAGAACGGAAAGCTTTCAAAGCCTTACACATACAATTACCGCCGCGACTTTGACGGTGAAAATTTGAAAATAATTTATTCACTCGACAGAAGCCAGAAGCATTATTTAAAATTTTTTGCGCAGGGCGAACCTTATAAATTCCTCGGGCTTATCCCGATGAAACGCCATCTTGTAACCACGGACGCTGACGGACGCTTGTTTTTACTAGGAACTGATATTAACGGGCGGGACGTTTTTTCGCGTCTGCTTTTCGGCGGAAGAATATCTATGACAATCGGTTTTTTGGCACTTTTTGTACTATTCCCGATAGGGCTTTTGTATGGAGGAATTTCAGGGTATTTTGGCGGTAAAGTCGACAGTATAATGATGAGGTTTGCCGAAGCTATTATGTCAATTCCAAGTTTTTATCTTTTGATAATTCTTGCCTCCGTCCTGCCGTCCGGCATGACAAGCATTCAGAGATTTATGCTGATTGTAATAATTCTTGCACTTGTCGGATGGGCCGGATTTGCAAGAGTTGTAAGAGGAATGGTTTTGTCCGTTAAAAATCAGGAATTTGTTCAGGCAGCGCGCTCAATCGGCCAGTCGCGGCTTGGAATTATCGTGAAACACATTCTTCCGCAGACAACGAGTTTCGTGATTGTTGCAATGACGCTTTCAGTGCCGTCTTATATCCTTTCAGAATCAGGTTTAAGCTTTTTAGGGCTTGGTATTCAACAGCCGGACGCAAGCTGGGGAAATATGCTTAAAGAAGCACAGGAATTCACAAATATAATTTCGCGGCCATGGCTTTTGACACCCGGATTTTTAATTTTTGTTGCAGTATTGGCATTCAACCTTATAGGTGATACAATAAGAGATGTTCTTGACCCGAAAAATAAGGTGAGATAGTGGAAGTTATCAGTCAGATTTTTGATTTAAATATTACAATGCGCGTTTTGTCGGCAATCCTTTTAAGTTTTGCAATCGGACTTGAGCGCGAAATGACAAACAAATATGCGGGACTTCGTACAAATATTTTAGTTTGCGTCGGAGCCTGTATTTTTACAATAATTTCAATTTACGGGTTTCCTGAGGTTTCTGTGACGGGCGATGAACTCGGCACACGTGATACGGCACGTGTTGCCGCTCAAATTGTCACCGGTATAGGTTTTATCGGAGGCGGAACAGTTTTAAGACATGGTGCAAATGTTTTTGGGCTTACAACGGCCGCAACTTTGTGGGTTTCTGCTGCAATAGGAATGGCTTGCGGAACCGGCATGTATGGCTTAGCGCTTTTGTCGACAATTTTTACAATTATTGTTCTTGTTTCAGTCCGCGTTTTTGAAAGAAACGTTCTTACAGGAAGTTCTAAGAACAGAAAGCGCGTCAGGGTAAAATTAGCATGCGTAACTGAAAATGTGGATGAAATTTATTCTTATATTGTGGATAATTTCCCGCAAATTATTGAAATTAACAAAAAGCAGAGCGGCAAGTTTGAAAACTGTACAAATATATCTTTTACTGCTGATGTTTTGAAAAAGCGCCCTGTTCAGGCTATGTATAGAGAATTTGAAAAGCTAACCGGCTTGGAATCCATTACTATTTTAGAACCGGATGAAATGGTTTAATTAAGTTTAAGCTAAAATTTTACCCGCTAAATTTCAATATCAAAAAAGTTTTCAATTTCACGTTTAGCATTGTCGGCGTCATCAGATGAATGTATAAGATTAAAACGTTTTTCGCCTGGCGCGTATGAAGAGCGAATTGATTTTTTCAGATTATTTATCTCGCTTATAGCATCTTCTCCTCCCACAAGAAGTGCGCGAACTTTTCCTGATAAAAGAAAATCTATCCATTCTTTAAAGAATGATTTGTTTTTGTGCTGGATATAATTTCCTTCAAGTTTTTCACGCGGGGCAATCCCTTCCCATTGCTTTAAAACGTCAAGGTTTTTAGCTTTTAAGCTTTCCATAATTTTTCCGTCAAGGCTGCGCTTAAATGAATCAGGTTTAAGCATAACAAATGTTTTTTCATACGCCTGAAAAGAAGGTTTATAATAATTATTTTGTTCACAGCGGGGTAAAAAATTAATCATTTCAATTAGAATATAACATAAATAAAATATTTTTTGCCTTTTGGTTTGTAACAAAATGTTAAAAATGCAATTGTGTTTTTAAAGATTTCAGCGTTATGTGTCGTATCTAAAATTACAAGTTGCGTTTAAAGATTAACGAAAGGAATCTTAAGAACAATGGGAATGTCAGCTTCACAAGCAAGATTATTAAGCTTAACGGCTCGTCTGACTGATAACGAAAATTCCGGTCAGGACATTTCATATTCTAAAATTCGTTTGGCGGATAAAATGGATCAGCTTAACGAAGATTATCTTAATGCTTTAAAGGCGACTAAGCTTACTGTTCTCACAGGCTTTAATAATTCGGAAGAAGTTTATACTGATATTTCATATTCTCTGATGACCGGATATAATACTGTTGCTGCAGGAAAACAGTATGTTGTTACAGATAAAAAAGGCCGGGTTCTTGTGACCCAGCAGATTGCGGCAGCTTATGAAGCTGGAAACGGTGATTTGAATACCTTCCTTGCAAAAATGGGTTATTCACAGGCTGATATTGATATTACTAAAAACAGTTCCGGCGGTGATGACGATGAAGACAAACTTCTGGCTAAACAAAAAATCCATGAAGCTTGGGACCAATATCTTACATCTGTAGGTTTGGAATACGAAGACGAAGAACACGGACTTGAATTCGGTTATACTTCTTTTGGCACGGATTATTTTTCAGGCTATCCGACTTATACGCTCAATGGTGAAACAAAAGCATTGAACTATGAGGGAACAACTCAAGAGCAAAGAGAACTGTACGATTATGCACTTTCCTTGACAGAAGCATACTACGGGGATTCTGACTCTGCAAATTCCCTAAAAACCGCTGCAAATCCGGAAAATGCAGGCTATATCAAATATTTAACAAATATTTTCCAACGAATTCAGCAAACAGGCTACTATACAGAAGAAGATCAGTCAAAAACAATTAAAGACAATGCCTGGTTTGAAGAACAGCTTCGCAAAGGAGAACTCCAGCTCGAATACTACTCAACAACTGATAAGAAATTCATCTCAACTTCAATTGATCAGGACAGTTCAATTCAAGAAGTTGAAGATGAAAGAGAAATCGCACTTGTTGAAGAAAAATATAAAATGGATATGGCGCAAGTCGAACAAATGGACAACAAGTTTGATATGGAGTTGAAGAAACTGGATACAGAACACAATGCACTTCAAACAGAGTACGATTCTGTAAAAAGTGTAATTGACAAAAACGTTGAAAAAACATTTAATATTTTCTCTTAATAAGATTAAAATTTTAAAACCATAACATTTCCCTAAATTTCGTAACTATTTCCCTGCCGCTTTTTCCCAAAGCGGTTTTTTCTTATTGAATGAAATATTATATAATTGTTGTGTAGGGCTGGCACACTGCCGTTCCGTCACACACAATTTACGAAGAAATTGGACGAAAGGCGGATTGCGAGCAGAAGGCGTACGGTCAATGCGTTGAGCCTTGCCGGTAGACCTGTTTAATGCGAGCAACCAAGCAGAGGCTAAGCTATGGTTGACAAAATAATACTGCTTATTACTAGCGTTCGCAATTGCAGTAATAGCATTAAAAATTCAATCGTAGGGTGCGAAGCAGAGTCTTTAACCAGATTAAAACTTAAAGGCTCTCGCCCTACTCTATTATTATTTACGACATTTGTTATTTTGTTAACCCTGTCTTTTAACACAAACTTTCCTTTTGTAAATTTTTGTAAAGCAATTCTTTTCGCTAGTTAAAGTTTTAGTTCAAAAACGCCGTCATACTATATGTATCAATAGGAATTGTTACTAACTCGAAAGGATTGTACACAAGACAATGGGATTATCAGCATCACAAGCTAGATTATTAACCATCACAGCAAGAAAATCGGACTGTGAATATGAAAGCATGCGTCTTTCTCATCAGAAAATCGCATTGTCTCGTGATATGAATAAAATTTCAGCAGAATACGACAATGCAATGGCTCAAACAAAATTGATTTATGATTATTATGGAAAGGATTCAGAATCTACTGATTTGACTTACGGATTGTTGATGACACCTTCTGCTATAAATAATTACACACCTGCTCCGATAACAGATTCATCAGGCAGAGTTGTTTTAGACTCACGACTTGCAAAAGCCGCAAGAGATGCAGGTATTCCTCAGGAAGGTCTTGATGGATTGCCATCTTCTGATGTAAGAAATAAATTTATTGATTCTTTGGCTTCAACAGGTTACATAAGCCAATTCCAGGCTGATAATATTAAGAAAACAACTTATAACCAGATGGCTGGTGTTGGTTCTGCTGACTTGGTTAACGTCAGCACAACAACTGGTACATTACAGGATTTGATTGATGCCGTTTCAAATGAATACTATGATTTTTCTGATGTTGTAGGCTTTAATAACCAATTTGTGGATGATGTAAAATTTGAATCACAGGCAAACGGTACTGCGACAACAGCAGAAAATAAAGTAAGTTTTGCAGATATATTGAATGGTAACTATATGTTGTTAGCAGAAACCCATGATGGCGACAATGGTGAAACTTCTTATAACAACTTAACAGTAGACGGTGGTGTTGCAGATGTATTGTGCAACATGACTGTCTGGGACTGTATGTTTGAGGTGTTTGAAAGCAAATTAGATACAGGTGATCCAAAAACTCAGGCTGCTCTTGCTTACGCTAGAAGAATGGTTACAGACATGATGACCAACCTTGGGGCTGGTGAAGATGATGGTACCAAAGGTGATTATGGTAGTCATAGCGGTGTTGGTACAGTAGGTACTGGTTCCGGAGATTACAGCTGGGATGGCAAAAACATACATGACAACTGGGGTGATTGGAGAGAATACCGTGATAAATATGATAGTAAAGTAAATGGCTGGGCAAGAGATGACGCTTCTGCTGATACAATTGGTTTAAACGGTATTTATAACCACGATGATAACGGTAAATCTGATGATGACAGCTGTATGTCTGTAGCAACTGTAAACGTATCTAATATGTTCAAGGCTTACCTTACATATTTTGCTCAATATATGGAAGGTCTCGATTCTTCCTCATATGAAGTAACAAATAAAGCTTCAACAAGTAACCTTATTGATGAGATGTTTACATTTACAATTGTTACTGATGTGGATACTTCAGGCGATAATCTTTTAATAGCAGCTTTCTGGGATACATTGTTTAACCAGATTTGTACAAAGGGATGGACTGAAAATGACAATGTAAATAACCAGGATTATCTGCAGGAATCTCTGAAAAACGGTAATATGTATATTTCGACACTATCAGATGACGGTTATTATTATCAGGGCAACTACGCAACAAATTCATTAATAAAAGAGGTCACTGACGAAGAAGGCATTGCACAGGCAGAAGCCAGATACAACAGAGAAAAACAAAAAATTAATTACAAAGAAAATATTCTTGATATGAAGATGAAAAACCTTGATACGGAAATATCTTCACTAACAACAGAATACGATACAGTGAAATCAGTAATTTCCAAGAACATAGAAAAAGTCTTCAAACGATATAACGCATAAAAAGCCGGGCAGCGCCCGGCTTTTTAGTTTTTACACCCCTGAAACCGGCGGTAAATCTATACTTTTTAATCTTTGTTCAATTCTTCTGTACCATTTTAAATGCTGTTTGAACAAAATTTTGTAATTCGAAACATGCCCATGCGTTATATCCTCGCTTAAATCATCACAAGCTTTCGTTAATGAGTGTTCAAGAATATGTGTTAATTCTTTGCGGTCAATTTTAGGATTAGAAAGTTCTATTCTTTCGCCAAACTTTACTATGACTTCAGGGCGGTTGTCTCTAAGAAAACAATAATCAACAGCTGTCGGAATTAAATTGACTCTGCCGAATTTCTTAACTGCATTTTGAGCAATATAAGCAAGTCCTGTCTGAAATTCTATAGGCCTGTAGTGCGGCGGTCTGATTATTCCTTGTGGAAATATGCAGAGCATGTTTCTCAAATCTCCGACAACATCGACTGAATATTGAAGCGCTTTCATTGCTGACTGCGGTGACTTTTTGTTAACAGAATATGCTCCGCCGCGTCTTAAAAGTGGAAATCTGTTCAATTCTTCAACCATCAAACGAATTTCTTTGTGAAAAATCCTGTGCGTAATGTTGTACAAAACAATTCCGTCCCACCAATTGCAGTGAGGTGCAAAAAGTATTGTCGGTACATTTCTGTCGCTGTCAAAATAATTTTCATCTCCAGTGTATCGGAAAGCAAAAAATCTGTTTTGGAGCATGTTAAAAAAGAACATGCTTGCAATCCAAAGCCAGAATTTACTTGTCTTTGCTGGCTTAAACGTCTCCTCTTTATTCCGAAGCTTTGTCGGAGGGATGTCAGAATATAATTGTTCGTCTACTGTCATACATCAATTCTACTCCATTAAACCAAAATAGGCAAATAGCCAAAAGAATTATTTTAAGAAAACTTAACCTCTCAGCTTAATCTCTTCAAAATTGTGTTGAATATTTCTGATAATTTCTGAGAATTCCATATCGGAGTAAGTTGTTTCTTTTTCAAATTCCGGGTTTAAAAGCTTTGTCGGAAGAAACTTTTGCAGATAATATTTTTTTGCGCCTTTAATCATTTCGGAGATTTTTATAAAATCCTCTATGCCAAGCTGTGATTTTACAACGGTTGTCCGAAATTCATAATCAACACCGGATTTCATAATTAATTCTATACTTTTTTGAATTTTAGCCGTGTCAATTTTCGAGCAGGTTATCGATTGATATTTTTCAAAGGGAGCCTTTATGTCCATTGCAACGTAATCAATGTGAAGCAAAACTTCCTCCAAAACCTCCGGAAAACTTCCGTTTGTGTCGAGTTTTACCAAAAATTCAAGATTTTTTACTGCAAGAATAAATTCTTTTAAATCTTTTTGCAGACACGGTTCGCCGCCTGTGATAACAACCGCATCAAGCTTGCCCTGTCTGGTTTTTAAAAATTCTAAAAAGTCAGACGCATTAAGCGCCTGACCGGTATTAGACAAAAAAAGTTCGGGATTGTGGCAATATCCGCAGTGAAAATTGCAGCCTTTTGTAAAAACAATAGCGCTGATTTTTTCAGGATAATCCAGTAAGGATGTTTTTTGAATTCCGCCGATTTGCATGGTTTTGTTAGGTGAAAAGTGAGAAGTGAAACGTGAAAAGTCCTTTACGGTAAATAATTATTCTTAAAACCCGGTGATTTTAGTTTCTTATAATTAATATAGAAATTATTTATGAATATTTACTTCCTGATACGGACTTTTCACTTTTCACCTTTCACTTCTCACTATATTTTTCCTTCAACTACAAACGTCTTTCTGTCGCAAAACTCTTTGCGTTTGCCTTTGTTCCACTGGGTTACGGGGCGGATATAACCGACAACGCGCGAATAAACTTCGCAGTCTGCTCCGCACTCGGGGCAGGTGAAATGTTCGCCTGCAACATATCCATGGTTCGGGCAGGTGCTGAATGTCGGTGAAAATGTGAAATACGGAAGTCTGTAATTGTTACAGATTTTTTTCACGAGATTTTTCATGGTTTCAATATTTTGAATTCTTTCGCCCGCATAAATATGAACAACTGTTCCGCCTGTGTATTTGGTTTGCAAATCGTCCTGATGGTCAAGAACTTCAAAAATATCATCCGTGTAATTCACCGGTAATTGTGTTGAATTGGTGTAGTAAGAATATTTGTTTTTGTCGCACTTTGCAAGCCGGTAAGATGTTCCCTCGCCCGGTGTTGCTTCGAGATTGTAATTGTTGCCGGTTTCTTTTTGAAATTCGACGATTTTTGCGCGCATAAAGTCCATGACTTCAATGGCAAAATGTTTTCCGCGAAAACTTCCGATATCATCTTTTAAAAGGTTCAGACAAGCCTCGTTCATGCCGATAAGCCCGATTGTTGAGAAGTGGTTTTTCCAGTAAACTCCGAAACGTGCCTTGATATCGCGCAAATAGAATTTTGTATACGGATACAAATCTTTGTCTGTGTAATCTTCCAGAAGCGCACGTTTGATTTCCAAACTTTCTTTTGCAATTTCCATTTTTCTTGCAAGCTGTTCAAAGAAATCGCTTTTTGAAGTTGAATTTTCTGCAATTTTTGGAAGGTTAATTGTCACAACGCCGACCGAACCGGTCAAAGGATTTGACCCGAAAAGCCCGCCGCCGCGGTATTCAAGTTCGCGGTTGTCAATTCTCAGGCGGCAGCACATTGAACGTGCATCTTCCGGAGACATATCTGAATTAATGAAGTTTGAAAAGTAAGGGATACCGTATTTTGCAGCCATTTCCCAAAGCCCTTCGATATTTTTGTTATTCCAGTCAAAATCTTTTGTAATGTTGTATGTCGGAATCGGGAAGGTGAAAACCCGCCCTGAATTGTCGCCTTCCATCATGATTTCAAAGAAAGCTTTGTTAATCATATCCATTTCATTCTGGAATTCTTTGTAAGTTGCTTCCTGCAATTCGCCGCCGATAATAACCGGCTGTTCAGCGTAATATGAGGGAACTGTCAAATCCATTGTGATGTTTGTGAAAGGAGTTTGAAAACCGACGCGTGTCGGAACATTCATGTTAAACACAAATTCCTGCATTGCCTGTTTTACCTGTTCATAAGTCAGGTTGTCATATTTAACAAAAGGTGCAAGAAGTGTGTCAAAGTTTGAAAAAGCCTGCGCTCCGGCTGCTTCTCCCTGCATTGTGTACATAAAGTTCACGATTTGTCCCAAAGCCGTTCTGAAGTGTTTTGCCGGCGCGCTTTCGATTTTTCCCTTAACACCTTTAAAACCTTCGGTTAATAAATCTTTCAAATCCCAGCCCACGCAGTAGACCGAAATTATATTCAAGTCATGAATATGAATATCGCCGTTGATGTGAGCATTTTTAATATCTGATGGGTAAATTTTATATAGCCAGTAATTTTTGCTGATTTCTGATGCTATGTAATTGTTCAGCCCCTGAATTGAATAAGTCATGTTTGAATTTTCGTTAACTTTCCAGTCAAGCTGTTTCAAATAATTGTCAACAAGTTCAATGTTTGCATCTTTTGCCGATGGCAGAACATTTGACATAAAAGCTCTTTTAGCCGAGTCCAAAGCGACAACATTGTTGTCTTTGATAATCGTATTCTTCATAAAAAAATCTCCCAGATTTCCGTGGTAACTTAAACTAAAATAAGCATTCCGACTTTGACGGCTGCGGTCCAGTGTGGGAATTTCACCCATGCTTTCCTTAATTTAGTAAATTTATTTTATAATTTTATTTAAAATTTGTCAATGAAGTTTAATAAATCAACAGATTGGTCTTGCTCAAATTATTAATTGCTATTTATTTTTTCTTGTTCTATAATTGAGTCATTAAAGGAGAGCAATATGGAGATATTAAACAAAAACGAAGGATTAATTACTAAAATCATCGGACCTGTTATTGACGTTGAGTTTCAGGCTGGTGACCTGCCGGAAATTTATACGGCTTTAAATATTTACAAAGAAGACGGCAGTTTTGTAGTTGCCGAAGTTCAGCAAATGCTTGGGAATAACCGTGTCAGAACAGTTGCAATGTCTTCAACAGACGGGCTTAAAAGAGGTATGAAGGTTGTTAATACAAACGAACCGATTAAAATTCCTGTTGGCAAACCGATTTTGGGAAGAATTCTTAATGTAACAGGTCAGCCTGTAGACCAGATGGGACCTGTTGAAACAGATACATATCTCCCAATTCACAGAGAATCTCCGAAACTTGTTGATCAAAATACAAATATTGAAATTCTTGAAACCGGTATTAAAGCAATCGACCTGTTACAGCCATACCAAAAAGGCGGAAAAATCGGTCTTTTCGGTGGTGCCGGTGTTGGTAAAACAGTTTTGATTATGGAATTAATTCATAACATCGCAATGGAACATTCAGGCGTTTCTGTTTTCGGCGGTGTTGGAGAAAGAACCCGTGAAGGAAACGACCTCTGGAACGAAATGAAAGAATCCGGCGTTATAGATAAAGTTGCCCTGATTTACGGACAGATGAACGAACCGCCGGGAGCTCGTATGAGAGTCGGACTTTCAGCCTTAACTGCCGCTGAATATTTCAGAGACTTCTCAAAACAGGATGTTTTGTTATTTATTGATAATATTTTCAGATTTACTCAAGCAGGTTCGGAGGTTTCAGCACTTCTTGGACGTATGCCGTCAGCCGTTGGTTATCAACCGACACTTGCAAATGAAATGGGTGAACTTCAAGAACGTATTACATCAACAAAAGATGGTTCAATTACTTCAGTTCAGGCAATTTACGTGCCGGCAGACGACTTGACTGACCCGGCTCCGGCTACAACATTCTCGCACCTTGACGCATCAACTGTTTTGTCACGTCAAATTGCATCTCTCGGTATTTATCCGGCGGTTGACCCGCTTGAATCAAGTTCACGCGCGCTTGACCCGAATACTGTTGGTGAAGAACACTACAACGTTACTCGTAAAGTTCTTGAAATTCTTCAAAAATACAAAGAACTGCAAGATATTATCGCAATTCTTGGTATGGATGAGCTTTCTGACGAAGATAAAGAAACCGTTAACAGAGCAAGAAAAATTCAAAGATTCTTGTCTCAGCCTTTCTTTGTCGCTGAGCAGTTCTCAGGAATTCCCGGGAAATATGTTAAGCTTGAAGATACGATTAAAGGCTTCAAAGAAATTATTGAAGGCAAGCATGATGATTTGCCCGAACAAGCTTTCTACATGGTCGGAACCATTGAAGAAGCTGTTGAAAAAGCTAAATCACTTTAGAACACTTGTAAATGGTGAGGTGTTTTTATCAATGAATTCTCACCATTTTTTACAAAGGAAAAATTTATGCGTTTAAAAATAATTACACACGAAAAAGTTGTATTTGATGAAAATGTCGATGAAATTTACACGCGCGGTGTAGACGGCGAATTCGGAATTCTAAAAAATCACGTTCCGATTATGTCTGCGCTTGATATTGGCGTAACACATATTAAGCAGGGCGAGAATGCAAAATGTTTTACTACAATGGGCGGTGTTTTGCAATTTAAAGATGATGAGTGCATAATTCTTACAACTACAGCAGAATGCGGAGATGATATTGACGTTGCCCGTGCAAAAGAGGCATTAAGACGTGCGCAGGAACGCTTGGCGGATAAAGATGTCGCAATTGATGCAAAACGTGCAGAAGCTGCTGTTGCTCGAGCAATGGCAAGATTGAAAGCTACATTAAACGGATAAAAATTCAGCATTATCCAAATAAAGATTTCTTAATAATAATCTACCACGGGTAATCCTTTGTAATCTCCCAGTTGTTCAACTGTAAAAGTTTTGTGCAATAGCCAAAACTACCGGCTTTCCCTTTATTAAGTTTGTTACATCCCCAGCTATTTGTTGTAGAGGTTAAGCTTTCGTATTTCCCATCCCAATTAAAAGTGTACGGTTCAATTGTGGTTTTATTATTTAAACGTTTTATTGGCTTTCCGTTTGTATCAAAACCTTCTTTTTTATTAAATTGGAATGCAAAATAATTTCTAGTTGTTACTTCAATTTTTCCATTGGGGTAATATCCTATGTCCCACCATTCACATCCACAAGAAATACCATTAACCCTTCTGGCAGATAAACGCAGCAAGCTCGACTATAGCCTCCTGAACCGTTGCAGGGTTCGTAATGATTGTATTTTATATATGGCAAAATATAAATTTTTAAGAAATCCAAATTTTGATCGTAAGAAAAAACTTTTTGTTCTGGCATCCAATATTTAACATCATCATGATCGACAATTGATCGTAGCAAGGCATTATTCATTGTGTTGTAGAATTTGTGGACACGTGATGCAGTTGCTTTCTTTTGGGCATTGTTTATAACGGTTGGCAGAGTCATCGCTGCTACAATCCCGATTATGCCTAATGTTATAAGCACCTCGGCAAGTGTAAAGCCTCCAATAACAATTTTAAAATTAGCCTTGTAAGTCATTTTAGAACCTCAAAATATGATTACCTGTCAATACAATATGCTTAATGGTCATATTTGTCAAGAATAATTTTAACTAATAGTCCATTATACAACAGCTCCAAATGCAATATTATTTAAATGAGGGGCTTATGAAAGATTTGAAAATAAAACTAGGTATGCGTATTAAATATTTGCGTAAAGCAAAAAATTTGACGCAAGAACAACTTGCAGAAAAAATAAATATGGATATTACAAGCCTTAGCAAAATCGAAACCGGTAGAAACTATCCTCAGCCCGAAACTATTGAGAAACTTGCTTGTGCATTTGAAATTGACATAGAAGAAATTTTTAATTTTCACGAAGATTTTTCCAAAACTGATTATTACAATAAAATATTAAAAAACTTAAATTTTATGAAAGAGGATAAAGAAAAATTAAAACTTTTATATGAAATATCATCAGCACTTGTTTAAGCTTTTTGCCAGTGTATAATCGTTGTATGGAAAAGACTTTCTGGAATATTTATAAAACGTTTTTCAAAGTAGGAACTTTGCTGCTCGGTGGAGGATATGTAATTCTGCCATTGTTGCAGTCCGAACTTATTGAAAAACGAAATTGGATAGACAATGAGGAATTATGTGAATTTTATGCGCTCAGCCAAAGTATTCCGGGGCTTATTGCGGCAAATGTTTCTATTTTTGTGGGATACAAATTAAAAAGAACTTACGGCGCTCTGGCTGCAATTTCCGGCATGGTTACTCCGGCGTTTTTGTGTATTGTTCTTCTGGCAAGAATTTTGGAAGAGATTATAAAGTATAAATTTGTTCAGGGAATATTCTGGGGTGTCGCAATCGGTGTTCTTTTGCTGATTTATCTTGCGGTTAAAGAAATTTGGAATAAAAGTGTAACTGACAAATATACTTTTTCAATATTTTTTATTGTTTTTATTTTATCAGCGTGCTTTAAAGTTTCACCGGCTATTTTGATTATTCTGTCGATAATCGCGGGAATAATTTTACAGATTTATAAAAATATCCAGGAAACCAAAAATCTAAAAACGGAGGAAAAAGAGTGATTTATCTTCAACTGTTTTTAGAATTTTTTCATATAGGTCTTTTCTCTTTTGGCGGTGGATATGCAACCTTACCGTTTTTATACCATATTGCTGAAAATCAGGGATGGTATACTACAAAACAGCTTACTGATATGATTGCTGTATCTTCAATTACCCCAGGTCCTGTTGGAGTTAACGTTGCAACCTTTGCAGGATACACAACTTCAGGAATTTTAGGGGCGCTTGTTGCAACAACTTCGGTTATTCTTCCATCTTTGATTATTGTTGTTATTATCTCAAAACTTCTTGAGCAGTTTAAGCATAACAAATATGTAAAATCCGTGATTTATTCTATCAAACCGGCAGGCTGCGGACTTTTGGGAGCTGTTGCTGTAGATATGTTCTTGACTGATTTGAGCGTAAAGGGAGTTGTGCTGCTTTTAATATTGTTCGGGTTAAGTCTCGGTAAAAAGCGCGACCCGTTATTTTATCTCGGAATTTCTGCAGTGGCCGGATTGTTAATAAGCTTAGTAAAATTTTAATAATTATACAATTTATTAAAATTTATGTATAATGAAATTGAGGATTATTATATGAAGTATAAACAAAAATATTATCCCGCAATATCATTGTACCGCTTTATAATATGTATAGGTTTTTTTGTGCTGTTTGTTGCAATGATGACCCTATTGGTTCATAAAGGAATTATGCGCAAAAGATACGAAGTCGGGCTTAAAAAATCTGTCTATACCCTCAGTGAAGCTCTTCTTTTTGTTAACTTTATTTCAAATGATGATGAATTAAAAAACGATGCATATTATTTTTATCTTCTCGACGTATTTAATACCCGTTTTGAAAGCATAAACTGCATAAATTCGAAAAAGGCAATCTGCAGTGGAAAACCTTATAAAACTTCTAATGGTAAAGCGTTAATGTCAGATTTATTATTTGATAAAGGCGCTAGAATTGTTATTGGAAATATTCTTTTTATGGTAAACAAACCCGTAATTCCAACAGAACCTTTATTAGTCATAGTTGACACAAACGGTGCAAATGTTGAACCAAATAAACTCGGATATGATGTTTTTGTTTTTCAAATAAAACGCACAAAACTAAGAGCAATGGGAAATAAAGGAACGCTTTACCCTCTTGATAAATATGGCTTTTACTGTGACAGCAGAAGTACTTCTAAGGACAGGCTTTTAGGTGTAAACTGTACTTATGAGGCTTTGACAAACCATAAATACTTTTCAAAATTAAAATAAGTAAAAATAATGCGTTTGTTTGCATTTATGCGTTTTTGCGCTAACATTGTAAATGTAATTATAAGATTTTGGAGGGTATTATGGAATTTTTACACAGTATCGTGCAGGCGCACAGTGTTGCGATTTCTGCCGGTATTTTATTAATTGCGTATTTTTTTATTGCGCTAGAAAAAATCCCGAAAGTTACTATTGCACTTTTGGGTGCCGCAATCACAATTGTTTTGGGATTGGTCAGCCAGACTAAGTCATTAGACGGCGGACTAGACCCGCACTATTTTATTAATTTCGTTGATTTCAACGTAATTTTCCTTCTTGTTTCAATGATGATTATTGTAAGTATTGCAACAAGAAGCGGCATGTTTAACTGGATAGCGAATCAGCTTTTGAAACTAACCAAGGGGCATCCGGTCGGAATATTATTTGCGCTCGGGCTGTTTACTGCAATTGCATCGGCGTTTTTGGATAACGTAACAACTGTTATATTGATTATGCCGGTTACCTTCTTTATTGCAAGTAAGTTGGAAATTAATCCGATTCCTTTCCTTTTGACTGAAATTTTTGCATCAAATATTGGCGGAACCGCAACATTAATTGGCGACCCTCCGAATATTATTATTGGAAGTGCAGCGGGATTATCTTTTATGGATTTCGTAAATGAATTAACCCCGATTATTGCAGTAATTATGGTAGTTGTTCTTGTTGTATTGTGGCTTTTCTTCAAAAAAGACCTTCATACAACTCCAGAAAGAATGGCTGAAGTTGCAAATCTTGATAACTCAAAAACAATTACTGATTTTCCTCTTATGATTAGAAGTGCAATTGTTCTTGGCCTTGTTATTTTAGGCTTTGTTCTGCATGATATCACTCACATTGAAACTTGTGTTACTGCAATGCTTGGCGCGAGCTTTTTGCTTCTTTTTGAAAAGCCGAAAGATATTCTTTGCGATGTTGAATGGAATACAATTTTCTTCTTTATCGGATTGTTTATCATTATCGGCGGTGTTGAAGCTTCCGGTGGTATCGCATTGATGGCAAAATGGATTTTGGATGTAACCCAAGGTTCTCAACAGGCTACTGCAATGCTTATTTTGTGGGCATCAGGATTTATTTCAGGTATTATCGACAATATTCCTTACACAGCAACAATGACACCAATGCTTCTTGAAATCAGAAATGTAATGGGAGCAGAATATACACTTCCTTTGTGGTGGTGTTTGTCTCTGGGTGCCTGCCTTGGCGGAAACATGACAATTATCGGTGCTGCCGCTAACGTTATTGTTTCTGAAACTTCAGCTCACCACGGACATCCGATACAGTTTATGAGATTTTTGAAATACGGGGTCACAGTAATGGTAATTTCTCTTGCTTTAAGCTCTGTATATATTTGGTTAAGATTCTTACATTAATTTTTAATCATATAAAATTTTCCCGCTTGATTTTCAGGCGGGATTTTTTATGTTTACAAATGTAAAAAATATTAAAGTTTTGATTATAACATGCCGTCTTGGGGTATAGAAAGGTTAAGTATGTCAGAGAAGTTAGAAAACATAAATTTTTTTAATTTTATATGGGTTTTGATAAAGCTTAATAGAGAAATTTCGGCAGGAGAGGCTGATGCAAATACTTATCTTAAGTTATCTTTATTAACTTCAATGTTATTTTTAAAAGGAAAATCTTTTAAGTATGCTCTAAAAGCTTTGCGGATGGACAAAACAGACCCTATGATTTGGTATGCATGCGGAGCCGCCTGCAAAGATTATAAAGAATCTTCCATGCCTGCAAAAAAATACTTTCTAAAATCTTTTGATCTTGGCGGAGAAAATTTTTACTACGGATTGTATGAATTAATATCCACAGCTGCAGAGGAAGGTGATTCTCTTGCCAGGGATAGATATGAGAAAAGTTTCATGAAAATGAAGACAGAAAAATCTTCTGCGTATCTTCTAAGAAGAGCTTTCATATATGAGGGACATGCCCAATTAAAAGAAGCCTTTTCTGATTTTTATGAAGCTCTGAAATGCAGAATTTTTGAAAGAGGGTTGTTTGTTGCGGATTTGCCAAGTTTTGTGACATTTCTCTTTTATATATTTGTAAACTGGTTGTTTAAAACAATTCATCCGGATTGGAGACTTTCCAAAGAAGCTTTGTTTAATCTTGAAGCGGGAAGAGAAGAAGACGGTATTCAAATGCTGCTTGAGGCAGCTGAAATTTGTAAAAATAAAGCTGATAAAGAAAGTTATTATAAAAATCTTATTGATTATTTTTATGATAAAGAGGAATATAAGAAATGTATTGATGTTGCAAACAGAATTCTGATTAAATACAGATACGTTGACGCATACGGTTATAAAGCCTGTTCATATCGTGAACTTGGCGAGTTTGAAAAATCCCGCGAAGCTCTTCATCTTGCTCGTAAAGCAGGGACGCAGGAACTTACTGAAAGCACTTATTATAACAGTTTAGCGCTCACCTATTTCTGTGAAGGTAAATACGATAAAGCCATCAACTGGCTTAATAAACAAATTATTTCTTCGCCTTCGGCACATCCGTTTTTATATAAAGGTTTTTGTCTGGAGGAACTTAACGAATTTGATGATGCAATAAAAGCTTACAATAAATCGCTTGAATATAAAGCTGATGACCTTGCCTATTACCGTGTCGCGAATTTATATTATATCAAATCCGATTACGAGAATGCGCTGAAATCAATTAATCAGGGGCTGTTATTAAACAAGGATTCTTACAATTATAACCTTAAAGGTGACATTTTAACGGCAATGAGACGTATAAAAGAAGCCAGATTCTGTTATAAACTTGCAGAAGGTCTTGATTAAAAACGTGTTATTCGCAAATTTTTCTGCAATTTACAGGCTTAATTGTTTTTCCAAAAAGCAATCTCAGGCCGCCAAAGTTTTGTGACATAGTATTTTTTACACCAGTTGTAATTACTTCAAGATTTTGGGCTATTTTATCGGCATTTGTGATTGAGGTTGTAATTTGAGGAACCTGTCTGTTAACGCCTCCTGTTATTGCGTCAATATTTTGCGTAATTCCTTCAAGATTTTTCGTTGTTATAACTACGCTTGAAGATGTTTTGTTGAAATTGCTGAATGTGCTTTTCATTTCTTGTTCATTTATTGAATTGTTAAGTTTGAAGGCAAACATTTTTAATGCATCTGACATTTGGGCAAGGTTGCCTGTCATAATCTTAATTGCCGGGCGGTTTTCGTTGACTGTGTCCTGCAAAATTTCCATAAATAGGGTTAATGCATCACTTGTTGTTTTTAAACTTTCCAGAAGACTGTTAATATTGTTTGTAATTATATCCAATTCGCCGCTTATCGCCTTGCTTGAAAAATAATTCTCAATGTCAATTGTTGCAAAACCATTAATATGGTCCCCGCTTTTTAAAATTATTTGTGAGGGCTCCTCAGGGTATAAAAGATTTATAAAATCTATTTCCCTTCTTTCCCGTTTTTCTCTTGTCAAAAGCGCTGTTGTGTTTGAGGGCAGTTTCAAATGTGCCGGGTAAAGGACTATTGTTACAAGTGTTGTTTTAAAATCTTTGCTTGGTTTTATTTTTTCGACTTTTCCTATCCTGTAACCCTTATAATAAACAGGGATTTTATTTCTGACAGGTCTTGCATCATTGAATTCTACTGTGAGATATGTGTAAGTTTTAAGTCTGTAAAAGCATAAAAAAGTGCTCATTAAAATAAAGATTACAAGCGCAACTCTTGAGGTATTTTTTGTTATCGGTGAAGTTAAAAATTCTTTCATACCGATAATGTTATTATTTTAATAATTCTTTGAAATTCCCCGATTTTCCATCCAACCGGATTATTATTCAATCATATTCGCAAGTTTGTAAAGGTAATCATCTTTTGTGTTTGAATGAAAGCCTGATGGTATAAAATGTTCTTTGTATTTTTCGATTGCGTAGCGGTCTGTCATTCCTGAAATGTAGTCTGTTACAATTCTTTCAATCCGATTTTCTTCACAAACGCCTTTAAGTTTGTCGCAATATAGATAAAAAAGTTCTTTTATAACATTTCTTGCTTTACTTTCTTCCAATTTTGCCGGTGAATCCATGTAAACATTTTCAAACATCCATTCACGCAGTTTTGTTGTGTAAGCCCAGGCTTCTTCACTCATTGAGACCTGCGGCTTGTCCATTGAGTTGTTTATAATTTCGGAAATCATTTTGTTAAGTCTTTTGCTCTGAACTGATGAAAAATATTTGATACAGTCTTTTGGCAGGTCGCTTTCTGCAATAATTCCGGCGCGGATTGAGTCTTCAATGTCGTGGTTAATGTAAGCAATTTTATCTGCAAGCTGAACTATTTGAGCTTCCGGAGTTTTAGGAACAAATCCCCACGTATGCGTCAATATTCCGTCAATTGTTTCGGCACAAAGGTTTAATTTTTCTAAAATTTCTACAACGCGCACGCTTTGAATGTTGTGATGGAAACCTCCTTTGACAAGTTCATTTAAAACGCCTTCCCCGCAATGTCCGAACGGCGTGTGGCCTAAATCATGACCCAGCGCAATTGCTTCTGTCAAATCTTCATTGAAATTAAGCGCACGCGCAATAGTTCTTGCAATTTGCGAAACTTCAAGCGTATGCGTAAGCCGCGTTCTGAAATGGTCATCAAAGGGTGACAAAAACACTTGTGTTTTATGCTTTAAGCGGCGAAATGCTTTTGAATGAATAATTCTGTCGCGGTCTCGTTGAAAACAAGTTCTCAAAGGGCATTCTTCTTCTTTTATTTTGCGGCCTTTTGATTCGCAGCTTTTTGTTGCGTATTCGCTTAAAACTTTACATTCGCGTTTTTCTAAGTTTTCTCTGATTGAGTGGTTGTTTTCAGTCAGTGTCATTTGAATCTCTCTGTTATTGTATCTCTGCTTGAATTATAGCATAAATAAAAAAGTACCTCATTTTTTGAGTTCTTTACCGGCGTGAAATTTTACTGCCGGATTTCTATACTCTGTTCTTTAGGCGGAAAATGTTTTTTTCTGTACTCGTCAAGCATTGAACCGGCTTTGCTTATTGCCAAACCTGAAATTGCACCGTAAAGCATAGAACGCCCGCCTGATACCAGACTTGCAGAGAAGTACAGTGAGGTTGCAATTGCACCGATTGCCGGAATTCCGGCGCGAAGCAGGACTGATTGCTGCTGGTCTTTGTTTTCGGATTTGGACAGCCCTACTCCGACAGCTCCAATAGCGGCCAAAATTGACAAAATATCTGTTGGTGCAGAACCGAGTTTTAAATCTCTGTTCATATCAAAGAAGTTGTCGGTTTCTTTGGTTATGGCGCTGTCGATGTCTTTTACGGTTTTATTTACCTGCTGTTTTAGTTTTAAATAGTCTTCACGCGGAAGAAGTTTTTTGTAAATAGTCAGCATTTCCTGGAATGCGCCTTTTCCGTTTTCTCCCATTATTTTGTTGATATCTTGTATGTTTGAAACAAGCTGGTTAATTGTTTCGGTGTTATAGCCGTGAAGATTTTTGTTTTCTTTTATGCTTTGAGAAAGTTTATTCAGCATTTCATTAATTTCAGTATTAAGTTTAAGTCGGTTGGCTTTTTCGCTCGGCCCTGAAAGTTTTTTCCAGCTTTCCAGTTTAAGCCGTAAATCTTTGATGATTTGCCGCGAACCGGTATCTTTTGTTTTTATGAAGGTCGTGATATGACGAATGATATCAAGCGAGCTGTTGTAAATATCATCAATATCGCGTGTGATGATAAAGCGTGCCTGTTTTGTTTCGTTTATAAGACGCAATTTTTTACCGGCAAGCATTTCTTCTGCAATAAATGTTTCATACATTTTTTTTTGTTTGAGGTTGTGAAGATTTCCGACGGTTGCTTCCCAAACCTCATCTGAAAGCGTTGCAACGTCATTTTTCATAGTCTTGAATCTTGCATCACGTGCACGCTGGCCGCAGTTTGAATTCCATGTTCGGCGGATTAGTGTTTTGTAATCCTCTACTTCGTCAAGCCAGCTTTCAACAGTTTTGCCTTCCACTAAACCGTTTTTCTTTTCTATATTTGAGAGAATCTTTTCATCGTAGTCTTCAAAAGTCTGGAACAAGCCGTTTATGCGGGTTTTTGCTTTGTCGTAGGATTTTTGTACTGTACGTCGTCCTATTTTTTCATAAACCTCCGTAATTTTTGAATGAATTTTTTTTGTTACTTTGGTTTTTGACATAAGCTTTTCAAACGAAATGTCTTTTATTGAAACAAAATTGTTAATGCTTTTTGCTTTTTCAAGAAATTTGTTAAGCTTGTTCAAGGTGAAGGTATAAAACTCTTCAAACTTGCCGACCTGGCCGTTCTGGCGTTGTTTGTTGAGTTTGGTTTCAAGTTTTTCAGTCCATTTTTCAATAGTTTTGTAGGCATTTTTCGGCAGTCCTCTCATCAAAAATAAAATTGCCGCACCGGCGCCGAGTGCTGAAAAAGCTATTGTTTTACCGAGTTTTCTTGTTTGTTTTTCTTCGGTCTGTTTGGCTTCAAAGCTGTCGGGTGCTGCCGGCGGAAGGTTTTGCAGCAAGGCAGATTGTCCTGACGGATTTAGGCTGAAATCCGCGAAGGGGTTCTTTTTATTATAATTTTGTACACCGACTAAATCTGCCATAAAAACATCTACCTGTTTTAATAAACGTTATTTTGGCATAAATTTTGCTTATTTGTTAAAAATAAAATTAATTTATTTAACATTTTGTAATGCTTTTTCGATTTCAATTGCGGCTTCCTTTGAGGAAATCTTGTCGGAAAGTTTTGATTTTACTTGCGAAAGCTCTTTTACAAAATTGTTTCTGTAATCCTTGTCATATAAAATCTTTTCAATTTCGTAGGAAATATTTTCGATGTTTACTTTGCCCTGAATAATTTCAGGAACGACAATTTTTCCGGCAATGATATTTGGAAGCGAAACCATTTTAATACATCTTACAATTAAATATATCAGGTAGAAAAGCCATGGGCCGCGGTATGCAATTATCATCGGAGTTTCGTAGATTGCAGCCTCCAGCGCGACTGTACCCGAGGCAAGAATAAGTGCATCAGACACGCTCAAAAGCGCCTGATTGTCGCCTTTTATAACTTTATAATCAGTGTTTTTCAAATACTTTTCAAAAACCTTGTCCGGCAGGTTTGGCGCATGTGAAATTACAAACTGAACGTCTGAATGTTGTTTTTCAAGAGTTTTTGCAGTTTTGACAAAAACCTTCATCAGCTGTGCCAGTTCAAACTTTCTCGAACCCGGAAAAATCGCAACAAGTTTTTTGTTTTTATCTAAATTGTATTTTGCAAAAAATTCTTCGCGGTTTGCTTTTTGAGGGAGCTGCGATACTAGCGGATGCCCGCAATAATGGGTTTTGATACCGTGATTTTCATACATTTCTTTTTCAAACGGAAAAATGCACAAAACTTCATCAATATTTTTTTTGATTGCGTTAATCCGCCACTTGCGGCTTGCCCAGACTTGCGGTGGAATGTAATAAAAAGTTTTTATACCGGCTTTTTTAAGGAATTTTGCCATGTTGAGGTTGAATGCGCCGTAATCGGTCAGCAAAACCAAATCCGGTTTGAATTCTTTTGTTAAATAATCCAAAACCTTTTTGCCGAGTATAATATGGTTAAACAATATTGCCGGTGAAAGACCGACGGCGCCCATTTTCTTGTGATCGGAAAAAAGTTTAACTCCGGCAGCTTTCAAATTCTCGCCGCCAATGCCTTCGATTTCAATACCATGATTTAATTCAAAAAGACGTTTCGCCACCATTGACGCGTGGATGTCGCCTGAATGTTCACCTGTAATTATAAAAACTTTCTTCATGAATTCACTGCCATTAACACAATGTTATTTTCATCTGCAAATTTTATAACTTCTTCCTGATTTACGATGATTGTTTCATCGGCTTCAACCGCAAGAAGCGCTGCTTTGTATTTTTTCATGGTTTTTAAAGTTCTCAAACCTACTGCCGGAATGTCAAAACGTTTGTCCTGTTTTGGTTTTGCAACTTTTACAACGACTGCGTCTTTTTTGGCAAGCTTAGCGCCGCGTTTGATACACATGTCAGTTCCTTCAATAGCTTCAACAGCCATTGCCATTTTATCTTTAATTACAACTGACTGTCCGACATCGATTTTTCCCATTTCTTTGGCGAGCCAAAAGCCATAGTTTACATCCTGAAGCTGTTCTTCGGTCGGTTTGTTTTTGCCGAGAACGCCTGCCGGAATCATAAGGTTTTTGATGAAAATTGTCTGGTCAAGAACGGTTATTCCGAGTTTTTCGAATTCTCTGACGATTAAAAGCATAACTTCATCATCATTTAATCGTTTTATTGTTTTGAGAATTTCTATTGCGCGTGAGTCGAATTTATGCAGCTGTAAAAGTACGCGTTTGTGAACTTTTCCTAAAAATGTTGCCTGTTTTATTTCTTCTGTTTTTAAAATATTTTCGATTTTGTTTATTTCGCCGGGATGGCAGTCATAAACTTTTGAGCAGTATTTTTTTAGTTTTGCGCGGTTGTCTTTTGCGAGCGATATGCAGACAACGTCAAATCCGTTTTCTTTTGCATATTGTGCCATTTTTACAGGCAAAATCCCGTCGCCTGCAATTAATCCCTGTTTATTTTCCAACATTAAAGACATTTTTATAATTCCTCTTTTACTGCTATTTTATCACAATTATTTTTTTAATGAATATATTTCTTCAACTTCTTTTTCATTTAAAAATACCGCACCGCCGAGAAGTTTGCTTTGCAAAACCACCTGAGCGTAGCTTTCCGCTAGTTCCAAATTCAGATAAGCTTCTTTTGCGGTCTGTCCGGCTGAAATCATACCGTGATTTGCCATTAAGATTACATTGTAATCCTTAAAATATTTTGCTGTTTTTTCAACCAGAGCGTTTGACCCGGGAAGCGCATATTCAGCAAGCGGAATTTGCCCGAAATAAAACAAATTCTCCGGCATTATAGGTTCATCAAGAGCTTTTTTGCAGGCTGCAAATGTGCTTAAATAAGGCGAATGCATGTGAAGAATAAAATTCACATCAGGCCGCTGTTTGTAGTATTCAACATGGAGCATTTTTTCGCTGGAAGGTTTTTTGCTGCCGTCTGTCAGATTTCCGGCAAAATCTATCAGAACAAGTTCGTCATCTTCAAGATATTCATTTGCAGAGCCTGAGGTTGTAATTAAAATCTTATCTTCAAAGCGTGCAGACATATTTCCGGAAATTCCCGGTGTCATATTTTTTTTGCCTGCTAGTTTACCATAATATATTAGTGTTTGTTTTAATTCATTTAATTCCATTTTATAATTGTTCTCTATTTGGATCTTCAATATCTATTACCTGTGCGTAAGTGCGTTTTGCCGGCTTGGTTTTAGGCTTATCTTCCGGGAAAACTACAGGTTTAACATATTTTTTAGTATCGCGTCCGACTCTTTCCGGATGAACTATTTCCATTTTATCGTATTCAACCGAAGATCCTTTGGTATCTAAAGCCATTGCAATTGTAAAATATGTCTGCTGGCGCATAAAGTCATAACCAAAGCTTACTTTAAAATCATCTGGCCCAAGAGCAACAATAAATGCGTTTTCCTGAAATTCTTTATTATTGGGCGAGTCGTTTGAAAGGTTAATTGTTGCTGCATAAGCAACTGTAAGATATTTATTTACCCTGATAGCTTCGCGTAAAAATACGCTGGATTTACCGTATCTGTATGTATCAAAACGCGGTAAGGGTGTATGGTCGTCATATGCAGTAAGGAAATATCCGATATCCTGTATCCAGTATTTATACTGGGTGTGCAATACCGGACCAACTCTTCCTACAAATTGTGTATCTCCTGTTCCATATAAAGCTGCGCTTCCCTGAAGCACCATGCTGGCATCTAGATGAAGCCTTTTGGGTGTGTTGTGGTATGAATATAAGGATTGGGCAATGCTTCCCATATATTTAAAACGGGTTGTACCCATTTCCGGAGATTTGATATTTTCATCAAACCTGTTTACATCTGTATCGTGCATATAACCTGCGGTTAATCTCTGCTGGAATGTTAACGGTTTGTTTTTGCCAAGGAAATCCGGGATTTGTGTGCCGTCCATGTAAACAAGTTCAGCCAAATATTTGGCCATACGCTGTCCCATCCACCAGTCGTTCATATAAGAGTTAACACCGTATTGAAAAAGCAGTTTGTCATCAAGTTTTTGTTTGCCTCGCATTACAAAGATATTTTCAGCACTTCCATACATCATATCTGTTCTGTTGGTTGCGCTTGTGTATCTTAATGCTCCGCCAAATCCTATACCGTCTTTGTAGTTAATCAACGGCATAACTTTTATTGTTGAGCCGAAAGGCGCATCAAATACAAATCCGGGGCCGGCAAACATTCCTATTCTTGAGCGCGAACCGAATTCAGGAATATTTGTTTCAACGTAGCTGTGGTTTTTATCTGTGTGGACAGTCAGTCTTTTGAAATCATAAATCTTTGAATCTCCAAACTGAACGCTTCCGTCTTTGACGCTTATTACGTCATGTTGTTCTTTTCCGTTTATTTTTAAGTTTTTGGCTACAATTTTTACTTTTGTATTTCCGACAAGGTCATCCATGTGTGACTGAGCGGCTTCCGGAATTACCATCTGATCAATTCTGACTTTCATAAACTGGGTTTGAAGCCTTAATATGTAAGAATCTTCAGCAACCAGTTTACCTTTTTCGAGAACTACAAGTTCGTCAGAGGCATTAGCAGTTTCTGCATAAATCGTCATATTTGGCTGCTTTGATTTTAATTTATCAATAAATGCATTTTCTTCATTCAGATTAATTTGAAGATAATCACCATACATTTTGTTGCCATCTTTCACAACCTCAACGTTGTCGAAAGCTTTAATTACATTGCTTACAGAATTATAAGTAATTCTGTCGCCGATAATGGTAACATTTTGAGCGGGAAAGGTTAAAGATGGTCTGCCTAAAGCTTCAACTTCTTCGGTGTCTTCAAGATAGTTGACTACTTCGCAGTCAAGAATGGCATCTTTTTCTGCTTCAACCTGCTTAATTCCGCCTTGAATTTTTATGTTATTTTCATCTTCGGTTTCAGCCGTCTCTTTTTCTGAATTTTTTTGTTCCGTAGTTTCAGTGGCGTTATCTTCTTTTTTATTTCTTTTAAAGATATTCAGGCTCTTTTTTTCTTTTTTTTCTTTCGAATTTGAATTTGTTATATCAATTAAATTTTGAAGATTTTCCTGCTGCAAGTCTTCGAGAGTTGTTTCATCATCATCTTCGAGAAGTTTTTTTAGCTCCTGTTCTTCAAGCTTTTTTTGTTGAAGCATTTCTTCATGTGCTTTAATTTTAAAGTGGTTATTTATTTTTATGCGCATTTGTTTTATGAAGGGCATTCCGTTAGAAAGTTCAGACTGTTCGGGGTCTTTAACTTCGCGGTTTATGATTACTTCACGGGTATTCAGAGGTGCTTCATAGAAAAAACTTTGAATATCTTCAAGCTCCTGCTGCTCTTTTGTTCTTTCGATTGACGGATGTTGATAGATGTCTGTGAAAGAATATGCGGCATTTGGCAGCATTAGAGTTATTAAAGTTGTTATTACTAATTTTTTCAAGATTAATTCCTTTTACTAAATAAACTGAAGCGGATTATTCGGTTTTCCGTTAATTCTTACTTCAAAGTGGCAGTGCGGGCCTGTGGAATAGCCTGTTGTGCCTTCAAGTCCGATTACCTGGCCTTTTGTAACTGTTTGGCCATTGCTGACTTTGATTGTCGACATGTGCGCATATAATGTTGTGGTTGGCTTTCCGCCGACAACGCCATGGTCTATTATAACAACTTTTCCATATCCGCCGTACCAGCCTGAATAAATTACTTTACCGCTGTTTGAGGCTCTTATGCTTCCGCCGTTCGGCCCGCCGATGTCAACTCCGGAGTGGAAGGTTCTGCTGTTAAAAATCGGATGTGTTCTCCAGCCGAATGGAGATGTTATTCTTCCTGCTATAGGTTTCATGAATCCTCCAGAGGCTGTTTTAACTGTTGAGTTGTTGTAGCCTTTGCTTATCATTTTTTGGAGGTTTTCTGACTGCCGTTCAAGCTCTCTTTCGGCTTTTTGGTAGTATGCTTTGTTGGTTTTCAGCTTATTAATCATGCTCTGGTTTTGAGCAATAGCTTGTTTGATTGACCTTTGTTGTGAATTTATATCATCAATTGTTGAGGCCAGCGCAAGTTTTTGAGCTTCAACATCTTTTTTCATTTTTGCAAGTTTTTGTGATTTTTCTCTCAACTCAACCATTTTGTTGTAATCGCGTTTGATGATAATTCTTTCAAAATAAACAACATCAAGAAGCGCGTTTACGTCTTTTGCAGAAAGAATAAGCTCAAACATTCCGAGCCTTTGATTCTTGAATACCTGACGTATCCTGCTTTTGAGCTGGGCATCAGAATTGTTAAAATCCGTTTGAGCCTTGGATAATTCTATTTCCATACGGTTAAGTTTATTTTGCAAGGCATTATACTGAGCTTTTGAGCTTTCAAGAGTTGAATGAGTGTTTTCAAGCTTTTGCTGGTTTCGGTACAATTTGTTTTTTTCAAGCCCTTCAAGAAGTTGAATTCGTTTGATTTTTTCTCTTGTTTGTCTTTTTTTCTGGTCAAGCGAGGTTGCACAAGCCTGCTGCGGTGTTACAGTGGCTAAGCAGATTAACACCATCAAGATAGTTATAAATAAATTTTGAAAAGTTTTGGTTAAATTCATTTATTTTCCTATTTGAAAATGAGAGGCAGCATCATTAAGCCTACAGTCCAGGCAATAAAAGTTACGGCAATAATACCGATAATTAATTTTTGATGTTTTCTGAAAAATTCCATCTTCTTCCCCTAAGTTTACTATTTATATTGTACTATAAAAAATATTTTGTGCAATTATGTAAAATTTAATTTGCAAAAAATCCCGATATCATTTAATATTAACTTATATGGAAAACCTTTTCATAAATGAAATTTCAGATAAGAAAATTTTTTTAAACACCTCGGGCGCTTTCTTGAACCCTGTTCTTGCCGAGAATAATCTTAACCAGTTTTGTCAGATGAGCGAATTTTTTAAATCAGACAAATTTCTGCTGCTGGTTAACGGTTTTTTAGGAACCGGAAAATCTTCTGTAACTGATTATTTTTTGAAATTTTTAAAAACGGAGGTTATTACTCTTAAATACAATTGTTATGAAACAACTATTCTGGAAGACCTTTTGCTTTCGTTTTTTGAAAGATTTAAGGAGCTTGCAGCAGAAAATATTATTCAAGAACCCAAAATGCGTTCTGAAAACTTCGTTCAAAAAATCAATTCATATTTTATGTCGATTACTTCTCCGGTTGTAATTGTTCTTGATTCTTTTGAAGAGGTTTTAAAAAATAACAAGCCGGAGATTTTGGAATTTTTAAAACATCTTTCCCAGACCGGACGTGTGAAAGTTGTAATTATTTCAAGAAAATTCGATTATGAAGATTTTGAAAATGTTTTTGACTATACTAAAATTTCAATTGGCGCGCTGGAAAAACATCTTTTCGAAAAATATCTTAAATCTTCTGATATAAAACTTATCGGACCGGTTTCGGATGAACTTTACAAGCATACGCGCGGATATTTTTTGTACACGGCGCTTGCTGTGAAAATTATTAAAATCAGAGGATTGAGTTTGTATGAATTCATTGGCGGGTTCAGCAAAAGCTTTCTTTCTTTCAATGATTTTATATTGCGTGAGGCGCTTGCGCTTGTAGATCCGGTGAGCGGTCATCTTTTCAGGTTTTTGACAGTTATAAGGCATCCTGTCAGTATTAATCTTTTGAAAGCCTTTAATTTGTTTGACGAATTTAAGATAAAAGTTTTTATTGAGACAATGATACTTTCAAAAGATGAAAATATGATTTATCTCAAAGATTATTACAAAAGCATTGCAGAAAATTCAATTCCTGACAATGTTGCGCTCAAACTTCACAGAAGCTGCGTTGAACTTTATAACACACAGCTTCCGCTAAAGCCGATGGAAAGAGATTTGCTGATTTCCCGTGCGACAATGCGCTCGGAAATCGAATACCACAGCATGTTTCTTCCTAAAAAGCCTGTTATTAAACCAAAACACGTTTTAGAACAGGCTGAACCTTCAAATATCGAAGAACCGGTTGAAATTCCGAAGAAAAAAGATATTAGCAGCATAAGGTTCATTTTCGAAAGCGAAGAAGAAGAATTCAGTATAATGAACAAAATTGCAGATTCTATTAATGAATTTATTACTTTTACTGACGAGCAGCTTAAAGAAATTGAAAAAGAAAATAACATGTCAATTCTTGAACTTGTCAACCGCGCGCGTCAGGAGGAAAATAATTTTAATTTCAAACGTGTTGTAATGATTTACCAGCGCTGTTTAATGATGAAAAATGACAGTGATTTTCAAACATTTCAGCCGATTGTTTATACAAAGCTTGCCGGAGCGTATGCAAAGCTTTCCGACTGGTTTAACTCTCTGAAATATTACGAGGAAGCCGCAAAGATTTATTCTTCAGCCGGAGATATTCTAAAGCTTTCCGAAATAAAATTTGAAATCGCAAACATCTATTACATGATGTTTAAACGTGAAAACGCAAAAGAGGTTTTGACCGAAATTATTTCACTCAAAAATCTCCACCCTGACAGTTATGTAAAATCTTATATTTTACTGGCTGATTTGTCGGACGATGATGTTGATAAGGCTTATGAATTTTTGAAGTCAGCGCTTGAACATGCCGAAGATAGTGAAAATGAGAGCCTTCTGGCAGAACTTTATTACAAGTTCGCAATTGCAAGCGATGAAAAAGGCGAAACAAAGCAGGCTGTAATGTTTTACAAAAACTGTGTAGAAATTGACAAAGAAAAAAATCCTTTTGTGTCCGGCGCATATTCAAATCTTGCGGCGATTTACGAAGAAGCTGATGCTAAAGATTCGGCAATCAGGTTTTACGAGATGAGCCTTGCAATAGATGAAGAAAATAATAACTTAAACGGAATTTATCTTTCCTCTATGAAGCTTGCCTCACTAAACCGCCGCAAAGCTCCGGAAGCTGCTTTTAAATTCTACACCCGGGCTTATGAAACGGCCTGCAAGCTTAATGAAGTTTTCTATAAGGTTTCCTCAACCCTCGCGTTTGGAGATTTTTATTTGTATTCGAAAAATCCTGAGCAAGCGCTTAGAAAATATTTCCTTGCAAAATCTATTGCAGAAGGAAACTTAAGCGAAAATAACCTCAAAAAAATAGAACGCAGAATTGAAGATTTGAAGCTTCAACTTGGCGAAGAAAAGTTTAACGAGATTGTGGAGGCTAAGGGTAATGAAGTTTAATAAGTCTGACTTTGAAGATTATATGAAAGTTTTCCTTGAACAAAATTCAAAACTAAATTTGATTTCCAAAAATGATGAGAAATTTCTTTGGGAAAAACATATTTTTGACAGCCTTGCAATTTCAAAAGTATTTGAAAAATTTCCAAAAGGCAAAAGTCTTCTGGACATCGGAACCGGCGGCGGATTTCCGTCTGTGCCGGCTGCGATTGTTTATCCGGAAATTGAAGTTTTCGCGCTCGACAGCATAAGAAAAAAAATTAATGCAATCGAAAATATGAAAGCCGCACTTAATCTCCAAAATCTTCACACAATCTGCGAGCGTGCAGAAAATTTAGACAAAAAGTTTGATATAATAACTTCGCGCGCGGTTGCTCCGCTGAAAATTATTTCTTCCTACGCCGCCCCTCTGCTTGAAAAGTCCGGTTATTTTATAGCTTTTAAATCCCGCCGCGCTGATGAAGAAATTCATGAAGCGCAGCCGGTTTTGAAGAAATTTAAACTTGAAATTGCAGACATTATTGAATATGAACTCCCTTTGACAGAAAATTATATAAGAAATCTTATTGTAATTAAAAATAAATAGCAAAATTTTATATGGAGAAGTGTTAGATTTTATATGTTCAATATTTTTAGAAAACCCCAACCTCAATTTCCGTCAAAGCTTGAATTTTATACTTATAATAACTGGAAATTCATAAAAAGAACTCCTGTAAAATCAGCAGGAAAAACTTTTTTTCTGCACTCAATGCATGATGAAAAAGATACAATGACAAATGGTATAACAATAATTACTGACAAGCACTATAATCCTATCGGCACGCACGATTATTTAATGAGTAATATGCCTAGTTTATTAGATGGCTATGAAATGGATGTAATTAAGAAAAAGCAAAATATGGGGCTTGGTGAGCTTCTTAGGCTTGCAAGCATAATCGAAATGAAAGAAAATGGTATTGAAAAAATTGTTATGGAATCAGTTCCAAGCGCAATGCCATTTCATATAAAATATAAACTTGCACCTAACATTACAGAACCAAAAGATTTGCTTAAAGCCTTAAAAAAGATATCGTCAAGCACGCATTCGGTTGGGACATTCCCAAAAGAGGCAAAAAATATACTTGATGATATTGCAAAAAATGGATTTAGTTTGAAATATTTTAAAGAGGTTAATTCTTTAATAGCAAAATATATCCGCGGAAATGCCGGACGTTGGGCTGAAACTAAAATAAATATGCAGATGCCAATGTGTCTTACCAAAAGCGATGTAAAAAAATATGCTTCCTTTTACAATAAACTTTTCAAAAAACATGAAATAGATTACAGGATATAGCCAATTATTCTTAAAAAACGCAAATGCTCTAATTTAAAATAAAAAGCTCCCAAGCAGGAGCTTTTTATTTGCCTGCAAATACTTCTTCGTACATATGCTGTCCGTGCTTGCCTCCTTTTTCTGTTGCGTAATTCAGAGGTTTAAGCCCTGTTATCCCATTTACTTTATCTCCAATTAATTGGAATGAAAACATATCATATCCCCATTTGTTCGGACTTTTATGACCGTTAATATCAATTGTAAATATAGGAGTTGTAGTTGAATAGCCGAGTATAATAGTGCCATCTGCCAAAACCCACGCAGGCCAGTTTACTTTAATATTTATATCGCTGTAGGCTGCGTTAGGATCTGGTGTTGTTGACGGGTTTTGCTCTTTTTTAACTTTATCAATACCTTTGTGTTTATCAGTAATGCATCCTCTTTCAAGAGCATTTTGCGGGCAATATGTTACAACATTCAGAGTTTCAAACAGTTGCTGTCTGAATATTTTGCATTCGGTCATTCCCCCGTTAAAATCAGATGGTAAGGGTGACCCATCTGCAAAAGACCATTTGTTGCAGCTCCCGTATTCATTATATCCAATACATACTGCGTCAGGGTAAGGTTTGTTAGCCCAATAATAACACTCTATTGGAGCTTCATTTTTTGCCTGAACAAGTTTTATTGCATTAAAAAATGTTGAGTACGCCTTTTTATACTGATTTTTTAAAATCATACTTTGGGCTTTGTTGATTAAAGATGGTAAGGTCATTGCAGCAACAATCCCGATAACACCAAGCGTAATTAAAACTTCTGCGAGTGTAAATGCTTGTTTAAAAAAGCTTTCGTTAAAAAACAGCTGTTTCTGTTTTATTAAACAAATTTTGTTAAAAAATTCCCCTCGAAAATCTGTGTAAAAATCCTGAAAACTCTTGCGGTCAGCGGATTTGACGGGGGGGGGGGCAAGTAATAATATTCATTTTTCTGGTCATTTTCACCTCCATATTATGAGTATATTATTACAGGTTTACGCTTTTTAGTCAAGTTGAGTATAAAAAAAACCACTCATTGCTGAGTGGGTCGTTTTCTGCATCCTAATGGTCTCTTTTAGTGTTTATTATTTAGGAGTTTATATGTTTTTGGGGTTAATGAATCTATTTATATTTAGTGTTTCGACTACACTTAAATCTTATGTCCTTATTATTGCACGCTGGTTTTAAAATGTCAACTAATCTTTTTAATATTTCTTACAACAAACCTGAAAATACTGATATAGTGTAGAATTTACACTTTACAAAACTTAATATATTGTTATTTTTTCAAAAAAAAGGGCATGTTTTATTTGTAAACGAATGTAAACAAGTAAATCCCCAAAAAGGCAATTATTTAAATAGTATATACTTTATATATAAGAGTATAAAAATTAAATAGATTACAATAATTCAAAAACTGTTGAAATTTTGGCAGGGTATGAATTTTAGTAATCTAAAAAATCCGAATTCAGGTATTCGGGTTAATGAAGTAAAAAGGTCGAGGATATGTCTAGCGGTTATAACAATGGCAGTATAGCCCCTATAAACAGAATAAATCTTGGTGATGATGCACAAGTCGGTTTGCAGCGGGCTGGCAATGATACGAATTACTATGATACTTCAAAGGTTGCAGGGACTAATGAAACTGTTCGATATGAACAGAATTATGACCCTGGGAGTTTTAGCTTTTTGTCAAAAACCCGTATGGACAATCCTTTTTATAATGGTCTGAATCCTTTTCAAAATAATTTTTCAGAGAAGATATTGGCGTATAAAGACGATGGTACTGTTTTAACGGGCAGGACAATCGCAATAGGATAATTATAAGACTTGTTATGTACAAGTTTACACCAAATAAATAGCAAATCGTCACTGCCAACTAAAGCGTACCCACAGGGCATCCTGCCTTGTACGGCTCGCTAACTCGCCTACAATGCAAGCAAGCAGGCCATACATAAATAAAATGGATTGCCGCGAAAATCTGCGATTTTCTCGAAATGACGGGGAAAGTTGTGTAAATTTGTATATAAGTTTTATAATTATATAAACCCCGGTAAATTTTACCGGCGTTTTGTTATGTTTTGTAAAGTTTTTGTAAAAAACACACCTTTTGCTAGCAAATATTTTATTTTGGAGTTTAAGTATATGTGGGTGTTAATGGAAACGAAAGAGTGTTTTTATGAGAATAAGTTCTATTTC
>ULQP01004142.1_pt1 | contig 68169 bp, 60 predicted proteins | sample 1954571 | NCBI WGS metagenome assembly ULQP01 (sample SAMEA4835657, study PRJEB28245) | human gut metagenome | biome: gut microbiome; material: fecal sample | place: Denmark | collected 2008 | reverse complement strand
CAGCTTCTAGTAATTGTTTCATTGCAACTACTGCCATTTTTGTTCCTCCTTTTAGTTTACCCTCCATAAATGCTCAACATTTAACAAGACTTATACATGAAAAAATTTATATAAGCACTTCTTGCTAAACTACTATTTATGTGCGTATTTTTCTAACATATAATATTATAACAAAAAAACTCTTGCAACGCAAGAGTTTTTGAGAAAAATATGTACAACTTACACTAAAATCATATTTTATTTTTTAATTTACTTCTCCTATTTTTACCTTTCCACTATATTCTACCCCATCTTTCACAAGTACGCAAAGTCCAGTTTTTGAATATATAACTTTACCAAATTTTTCTCTAATCATCTGTTTAATATCATAACTATCTATTCCTGAAACGCCGTTAGATTCTCGTATTACTGATGTAACATCAATTTTTTTATTATTATATACATAATATGCTTTGTCAAATGTAGTGAAAGTATTGGTATTTTTATCTTTTAATCCTATTCCCCATGTGGCTGCTCTAAATGCAAACTTTACATTTGTGCTTTTTAGGCTAGCCAATTCTACTATTTCCTTTGCTTTTCCACTTTGTATATTATCATCAAAATTTGTAACATAGTATTGGTAATCATTTGTTATATTATCAACAGTTACATCTTTTGTATAAGTTTTATCTGTTATCAAATCCTTAACTTTAAACGTATAGGTCCCATTAGATTCTGCTATATAAATACAATCTTCATTATTGTCTGGATTCAATATCTGTATATTATCTTCAATCCCTCTATCATATATATAATCGAACATTAGCATTATAAAAGCAATTTTATCTTCTCCAACATCTTGCCAATAAGCATCTTCTGTATTTGAATTAATCCATCCTTCATTTGCATAGTAAGTTAAAACATCTGCAAAATCAGTAAAATTAGTAGCATTCATTTTATTACAACGTTGAATTTCCAATTTTTTTATAACATTTTTTTGAGCCGTTTCATCTAGTTCTTCCACATCTGTAAGCCCTTCAATTGAAGTCACTTCTAATTGAACCGCCGCAGTTTTTCCTTTCTCTGGGTATTTACTTATATTTATTATAACACCACTATAGTTTATTTCTTTTACAATTGTTCCATCATCTTTTTTTATTACTATTACTTCTCTATCTCTATCTATTTCTTCTTCTGTAACCAAATTTTGGTCCTTTAAATCCTTCAATAACTTTTCCTTACTGACAGTTTCTTGTTCTGTTTCTCTTGCCATATAATTTTCTTTTTTCCACAAATTTACTCTTGCTTCAGCTTCTGATGCTCTTGTAATAATCTTTACATCTACAGCTCTTGTAACTATTCCATTTTTTCCAGCTAAAAAGTTTATGCTAACTCCCGCCAATATCAATAATACAGCAACTATTACAATCAATGCTATTAATGTAATTCCTTTATTTTTCATTTGATTATTCTCCTTTTATAATATAATCTACATCACATACAATACTATACATAAAAAATGTAACAAGCTTCCTAACAGTATAAATAAATGAAATATTGAATGTCTATATTTTTTTGTTTTTCCTAATCCATAAAATATTGCTCCAATTGTATATGCAATTCCTCCAGCAACTAATAATGCAGTTCCGGCTATTCCAAGCAATTGTGGTAGTAGATTAGCTTTTATTATTATACACCATCCCATCGCTAAATAACATATCATAGAAAAAATTTTATATTTTTTTAGATCTATTGCATTTAGTATAACTCCTAAAATCGCCGCACTCCAAATAACTGCAAACATGCTCCATCCTAATACCTGGCTATATTCTCTGAACGTGCATAAAAGAAACGGTGTATAAGAACCAGCAATTAGTAAAAAAATTGTACAGTGATCTATAACTTGAAATACCTTTTTAGCTGTAAGGTTTGGCTTTAATCCATGATATATGCTTGACATTGTATATAGCAAAATCATTGTAACACCATATATTGCTCCAGATGCTACTCCATATACATTATTATGAATTGCAGCCACAACAACACAAAGTACGGTTGCGATTACTCCTAGCGCTCCTCCAACTATGTGTGAAGTCATATTAAATATTTCTTCGCCTTTCGTGTAAGTTGGTAGAATCCTATCTTTTAATTTTATTCTATTCACTGCATCTCTCCCTTTCATTTATATTTTATGATTATCTTTTTTTAATTTTTTTATTCAAGACTTTTTTCCCCCATGGCTCCCATCAATCTACGATTCTACTTTCCTCTTACTTCTCCAATCTTAGACATTTTCTCTATTATTTTATCCAATATTGGGTTTATTTCTTCATCTTTAAGAGTTCTATCGTTTACACCGAATGTTAAAGAAAATGCTAAGCTCTTCTTTCCATCTGGAATTCCTTTGCCTGTGTAAACATCAAATACTTCACTGGTTAGTAGTAAAGAACCTGCAGCTTTCTTTATTTGGATAGCAATATCACTAGCTGTAATATTATTATCTACCACAATGCTTAAATCCTTCTTTATTGTTGGATATTTAGATATTTCCTTATACTTCATATTACCAGTTCTCTTAGCTAATAAGGAATCTAAATTTATTTCCATTACAAACACACCTTCCTTAGACATTTCTGGATGTAATTTTCCAACCACTCCAACTATATCATTATTTACAGAAATTAGTGCTGCTTGGCCCGGATGTAATTCCTTAGGAATTCTATCATTTACAATAAAGCTATATCTTCCGGCATAGCCCAATCCATCTAATACTTCTTCGGCTATTCCTTTTAACATGTAAAAATCTACACTCTTCTTGTTATTTATTCCATAGTAGTATTCTCCACTCATTAAGCAAGCTAGTTTATGCTCTTCTTTGTAATCCTCTCCAACTTTATAAAATGTTTTTCCTATTTCAAAAATAGAAATGTCCTTATTGTAATGTGCTACATTGTACTCATATATTTTATATAAAGATGTTATAATGCTCTGTCTTAATGTGTTTCTTTCTTCAGTAAGTGGTGCTAATAATTTTATATTCTCCGCTTCCACTTTTCTATCATATCTAGCAAAATTAGCAGCTTCTTTTTCACTTACTAACACATATGAAAGAGTTTCGTTTAAGCCTAAATCAAGCATTTTGTGTCTTATTGCTCTAGTTGTTTTATCATAGCTTCCCATTTTTATTGGCATTACTGGAACTTTTGATTCTATATTATCTACACCATAGATACGACCAACTTCTTCTACTAAATCTGCTTTTATAGATATATCCAATCTTCTTCTTGGAACTTTTACTAACACTTTTTTTCCATCTTCTTCATATGAAAAACCTAGTCTAGTAAATACATCTAATACATCTTCTTTATTTATAACTGTTCCTAATACATCATTTATTTTCTTATATGTAATTTCTATTTCTTTATCGCCCATATCTTCTTTATTATATTCAACTGTGCCAGAAAGTACTGCACCATCTGCATATTCTTCTAATAATTTAGCTGCACGTTCTATTGCCATATAAGTTCTATTTGGATCCAAGCCTTTTTCGAATCTATTGCTTGCTTCACTTCTTACTATCTTTTGGGCTGTTTTTCTTACTTTTACAGAATTAAATATTGCTGCTTCTATTATTACATTCTTTGTGTTTTCTGTAATTTCTGTGTCTACTCCTCCCATAACTCCTGCTAAACCAATTGGCTCTTTTCCGTTAGAAATTACTATATCATCAGTTGATAATATTCTTTCTATGTTGTCTAAAGTTGTTAATTTTTCAGAATCTTTTGCCATTCTAACTTCTATTAAACCTTGTAGCTTATCTGCATCATAAAAATGCAATGGTTGTCCAAGTTCTAGCATTACATAATTGCTTATATCTACTACATTGTTTATTGGTCTTATTCCGCAAGCCATTAATCTATTTTTTATAAAAGCTGGGCTTTCCTTTATTTGAACATTTTTTACTTTCTTTGCTAAAAACAATGTGCAATTATCTGTATCTACTTTTACATCAAAACAATCTTTTACATTTTCACTGTCTTCTTTGTGTGATAAATCCACATCTTTCACTTTTTTATTGTAGATTGCACCAACTTCATAAGCCATTCCTAATATGCTTAATAAATCTCCACGGTTTGCAGTTAAATCAAAATCTATAACTCCATCATCCATTTGCATATATTTTATTGGCTCTTCTCCGACCGGAGCATCTTTAGGTAATTCATGAATTCCTTCTTTATCTTCTGGCTTCTGGAATTTGCTATCCAATCCTAGTTCTGCCATAGAGCATATCATTCCGTCAGACTCAACTCCACGTTTCATGCTTTTATTAATTGTAACTCCACCTGGAAGTTTTGCTCCTGGAAGTGCTACTATTACTTTTAATCCTTCTCTTACATTAGGAGCTCCGCAAACAATTTGCCTTATTTCTGTTCCTGTATTTACTTTGCAAACATGTAAATGGTCAGAATCAGGATGCATTACACACTCTTTTACTTCACCTATTACCAAGTTCGTTGCAGAAAGGAACTTGCCTTCTGAGTCATATTCATTGCCAACTTTTGTCATATTTTCTGCTAACTCATGTAATTTCTCATCAGTATCAAAATCTATATCTAGATAATCCTTTAAAAAATTAGTACTTAATATCATAATTATTTCCTTTCCTCCAACTTCTAATTTGTAATTCTATCAAATTGTGACAAGAATTTTACATCATTTGTATATAACAATCTCATATCTGTTATTCCATATTTAAACATTGCAAGTCTATCTAATCCTGTTCCGAATGCAAATCCGCTATATTCCTCTGGGTCATATCCATTCATTTTTAATACGTTTGGATGAACGATACCTGCTCCTAAAAGCTCTATCCAGCCTGTTTGCTTGCATAAGTTGCAACCTTTTCCTCCACATTTAAAGCAGCTAACATCTACTTCATAAGATGGCTCTGTGAAAGGGAAGTAGCTTGGTCTAAATCTTAATTTTGTATTTTCTCCAAGCATTTTTTTCATAAATATTTCTAATGTTCCTTTTAAATCCGCAAATGAAATATTTTTATCTACTACCAGACCTTCTACCTGATTGAATTGGTGAGAGTGAGTTGCATCATCTTCTTTTCTATATGTTTTACCTGGGCATATAACTCTTATAGGTGTCTTCTCTGTATTTGCCATCATTGTTCTTGCTTGAACTGCAGATGTTTGCGTTCTTAATAAATATTCTGGTGTTATATAAAAGCTATCTTGCATATCCCTTGCAGGGTGACCTTTTGGTAAATTTAGTCTTTCAAAGCAATATTCATCTGTTTCTAGTTCTGGACCTGTTACTACATCATATCCCATAGAAACAAATAAATCCTCTACTTCTTCTATTATTCTATTTAATGGGTGCTCGCTTCCTCTTTTCACTTTTGTAGCTGGAAGTGTTACATCTATTTTTTCACTTTGTAATTTTAATTCTAATTCCTTTTTCTTAAATTCGTTTTCTTTTTCATTGATTAATGTTTCTATTTCATCTCTTATTTTATTTACTAAGCTTCCAATTACAGGTCTTTCTTCTGCAGCAATTTGCCCCATTCCTCTTAATATTTCTGTTAATTCACCTTTTTTCCCTAGAATAGTTACTTTTAAATCGTTTAATTCCTTGCTATCTGATATTTCGGTTATTTTCTCTTCTGCTTTTTTTCTTATTGCTTCAAGCTTTTCCTTCATTCTATATCTCTCCTTTTTAATCTATTATTGGTATTAGATTATCAACTGGGCAACGGTCATCAGTTAAAATTATTTCATTTTCTGGAATATTAACCTTTACCTCATTTTCCAATTTCATTTGCGAATCTGTTGCTATTACCATTATATTTTGTACGGTTTCATTATCGTTTTTATAATTGCATGGCACTGCATATACATTTTTAAAAACTTGCTTTAGTGTATTTATCTCCGCTTTTATAAACTTGGAGTTTTTACCATCTACTGATGAAATTATATTAGTTAAATAAACTCCATCCTCGTTTAAGCTATTATGTACTTTCTCTGCTGCTTCTATGGTTGTTAATATCTCTGCAGGTGAGTTTCCTGAAAAAGCGTCATTTAATATTGCATCATATTTTTTAGTATTTTTATTCAAATAAGTTCTGCCATCTTCTGTTATAAGATTTAGCCTATCACTTTCATTTAAATAAAAATGCTTCTTAGCAAGCTCTGTTACTTTTTCATCAATTTCAACCACATCCATATTCTTATCCAAATATTTGCTTATAAAATATTTTGGGTAAGAATATCCTGCTCCTCCTATCATTAGTGTATCTTTTATTTCCTTGCCATTTTCAAACATTAAATCATAGTATTTTGTATAATCAAATACTAATTCATTACGTTTATCTAAATCCGTATATGTAGCCGATTCGTTGCCTTTATCTATTTCCATTGCTCTTATTTTGCCATTATTCGTATCCACATTATAAATTCTTACTTTTCCATACTGCGTATCATATTCTAATACTGCATTTGTGTCTCCTTCTTCTATCAGCTTAGAATTTATTTTATTGATATTTGAATATAATATAATCATTGCTATATTTATTGCTATCAATATTACATTTATTATTATATATTTTTTCTTGCTAAATTTAAATCCCTCTACGAAAAAAACTAATGTAAATAATACTATTGATAAAATAAATAGTGTTATTGTGCTGCCAAATGCTGGTAATAAGAAAAATCCTCCCAAGAAAGTACCAACTATCCCACCAAATGTGGATATTGCATAGATTATTCCTGATATTTCTCCAGCTTTCTCTAAATTGTTTAATTTAGCTTTTATTATAATTGGCGATAAAAAGCCTATGAACATTGATGGTAAGAAAAATAATAGAATTGTACCTATTATTGCTCCGATCCTCGAATCTCCGATTGCTGATGATATTATGCTTAATATACTTTTTTGAATTAGTGGAAGTACCAAAATCATAATTCCTGAAATTGATAATATTAGCTTTATATTTTTATTTGCTTGCCCCTTATCTGCAATCTTTCCACCTAAATAATTACCTATACTGCTGCTTAATAATATTATTCCAATTACACTTGTCCATACTATATTGCTACTTCCAAAGTATGGTGATAGCACTCTAGAAGCCACTAATTCTAAAATCATATATACTGCATTTACTAAAAAAATTATTATTTCTAATCTATATTTTTTCATTTTTTATTTTCCTATTCTGTTTTCTTTTTTGATTTAGCAGTTGATTTCTTTGTTGCTTTCTTTTTGGTTGTTTTTCTTGTAGCTTTTTTCTTTGTTTGAGCTTTTTCTTTTTCTGGATCCCAAGCTTCACCGGCTTTAGGTTTGTTCCATGAAATGAATTTACAAGAATCTTCTGTATTTTTATTATTCTCGCATATATAATAATTCTTTCCTCTTTTTGTTTTTCTAACTTGTACTTTTCCTCCACAAACTGGGCATGGAACATCTATTGTTACTACAAATGGTTTTACATTCTTGCATTCTGGATATCCTGGGCAAGCTAAGAACTTACCATATCTTCCCATCTTCACAACCATCATTTTTCCGCATAAGTCACATGGAATATCGGTTACTTCGTCTTCTAATCTTACATGTTCTAGTTCTGTTTCTACTTTCTCTACTTCTTTCTCAAAAGGTCCATAAAATTCTCTTATTACTTTCTTCCAATTTTCTTTTCCTTCTGCTACTTGGTCAAATTCTTCCTCTACCTTTGCTGTAAATTCCACATTTATAACATCTGTAAAGTTCTCTGTTAACAATTTATTTACTACTTTTCCAAGTTCAGTAGGTTTCAATTGTTTCTTCTCTTTTTCTATGTATCTTCTTTCCAATATTGTAGTAATTGTAGGTGAATATGTACTAGGTCTTCCTATTCCTTTAGATTCTAGCTCTTTTACTAAGCTAGCTTCTGTATATCTTGCTGGTGGCTCTGTAAAGCTTTGCTTTGATTCTATTTTTTGTTTTATAACTTCTTGATTCACTTCTAAATCTGGAACTGATGTATCATCATCCTCATCATCTGGTATATCTTTTCCTTCTACATATAAAGTCATAAATCCTTTAAATTTTAAATTTTGACCACTAGCTTTAAAATTATTTTTATTCACGTCTATATTTACATTAATAGTATCATATATTGCTGCTGCCATCTGGCTTGCAATAAATCTATTATATATTAACTTGTACAATTTATATTGTTCTGCTGTAAGAGACTCCTTTATTTTATCTGGCTCCAATTCCACGTACGTTGGTCTAATACCTTCGTGAGCATCTTGTGCATTTCCACTTGTTTTATAATATCTATTGTTATAATAGTTCTCACCATATGCTGCTGTTATATGCTTCTTTGCTGCACTTCTTGCTTCTTCAGATATTCTAGTAGAGTCTGTTCTCATGTAAGTTATTAAACCTACAGAGCCTTTTTCTGGAACCCTTACTCCCTCATATAATCCCTGTGCTACCGACATTGTCTTTTTTAATGTAAATCCTAGTTTTCTTGATGCTTCTTGTTGCATCGTGCTTGTTGTAAATGGTGGAGCCGGAGTTCTTTTCTTCTCACCTTTTTTTACATCTGTAACTATATATTTGCCATTTTCTATTTCTTTTAATATCTCGTCTACTTCTTCTTTTTTGTGTAACTCTAGTTTTTTCCCATTTTTGCCATAATATTTAGCTTGGAATACTTTATTAGACTTTTCATCTTTTAATATTGCAAATATGTTCCAATATTCTTCTGGGATAAAGTTTTCTATTTCATTTTCTCTATCTACTATTAGTTTTACTGCTACAGACTGAACTCGGCCAGCCGATAAACCTGGCTTTACTTTTTTCCATAGTACTGGGCTTATTTTATATCCCACAATTCTATCTAATACACGTCTTGCTTGCTGTGCATCAGTTAAGTTCATGTCTATTTTTCTTGGTTTTTTAATAGATTCTTGAACAGTTTCTTTAGTTATTTCATTAAATGTAACTCTGCACACACTATCTTCTGGTATTTCTAGAATATGTGCTAAGTGCCATGCTATAGCTTCTCCCTCACGGTCCGGGTCGGTTGCAAGATATACTTTTTTAGCATCTTTTGCATCCTTTTTTAATGCTTTAATTAAATCTCCCTTTCCTCGTATATTTATGTATTGAGGTTCAAAATCGTGTTCTACATCTATTCCTAATTTAGATTTTGGTAAATCTCTTATATGACCCATCGAAGCAACTACTTTAGTGCTTCCTCCTAAAAACTTTTTTATTGTATTAGCTTTTGCAGGTGATTCCACTATAATTAATTTATCTGCCATTTAAACTCTCCTTTATTTCGCTATAAATTTTATCTTCCACATTTTCTATTTTTATTTTACCAGCATTTTTTCCCATCGATTGCAAAATACTTGCATTAGCCACTATACTGCCTATCTGATTATTAAGTATTTGTGCATTTAAATCTTTATCTAATATAATTTTTGCTGCTCCTATTTTCTCTAATACTCTTGCATTATATTCTTGATGATTTTCAGCTGCAAACGGAAATGGTATAAATATTGCTGGCTTTTCCAATATTGTTATTTCAGATATTGTCATAGCACCACTTCTGCATACAACTAAATCTGCAATATTCATCATTTCTTGCATATTATAAATGTATGGCAAGATTTTTGCATTTTCTATACTATCTATATCTATATTTTTAGTAGCAAGCTCATTCTTTACTTGTTCATAATTGCCTTTTCCTGCTGCCCATATAATTTGGTAATTTGTGTTTAATTTTTGCTCTACTATTCCAAGTATTGCATTATTTATACTTTGTGCACCCTGGCTCCCTCCAAATACAAGTACAATCGGAAGCTTTTTATCTTTTAATTGAATGCTATCTAATTTTTCTTTCTTTTCTTGATCACTGTAATTTATCTTTTTTATTTTTGTGGGAGTACCTGTAACTACTAATTTATTAGCTTTAGGTAATCTATTTTTTGCTTCTTCAAAACCCAGCAATATTTTTTCTGCATATTTTGATAAAAGTTTTACTGCAACTCCAGGGAAAGCATTGCTTTCGTGCAATATAACTGGAATCTTTAATCTTTTAGCAGCTTCACCAACTGATATACATATGTAGCCACCAGTTCCGATTACAATATCTGGTTTAAAATCTTTTAAAATCTTTTTAGCCTCGCCTATTGATTTGTATGTTTTATACAATCGTTTTATATTTTTTATAGATAATTCTCTGCTTATTCCATATGAATCGATGTGTTTTAGTTCATATCCAGCACGAGGAACCAAATCGTTTTCTAATCCTCTATTTGTTCCTATAAATATAATTTTCGAGTCTGGTTCTTCTTGCATTATTTTATTTGCCATTGCTATTCCTGGGTTTATATGTCCACCTGTTCCAGCTGCAGCTATTACAACTTTCATATGTTTCTCCTTTCATTTCTTATCTACACTTTAGCTGTAGAACGCGATATATTTAAAAGTACTCCACAAGATGCTAATAAAATCCATAATGCTGTTCCACCATAACTAAAGAATGGCAATGGCATACCAGTTGTTGGAATTGATGCTGTTACAACTGCTATATTTATTATTGCTTGTATTCCAACCAAAGTTGTTATTCCTATTGCAAGCAAGCTTCCAAACATATCTTCAGCTTTCATTGAAATTAGTATACCTCTCCATGTAAATATCGCAAATAAAAGTATTACTAATACACAACCAACAAAGCCTAATTCTTCTGCCAAAATTGCAAATATAAAGTCATTTTGTGGTTCTGGTATGTACAAATATTTTTGCTTACTATTACCAAGACCTACTCCAAATAAACCTCCTGAACCTATTGCATATAAACTTTGTATCATCTGGTATCCTGTTCCAGTAGCATCAGACCAAGGATCAAAGAATGTTTTTATTCTGTCTAATCTAAAGCTGTCTTCTTTAGCAGCACTTGTAATCCCCTTTACCAATAGTAGCCCTATTCCTAAAGCTCCTACACCTCCTGCTGCTGCAAAATGCAATACTCTTGCTCCTGCCATTAGCATCATTACAGATGTTACTATAGATATTACTAAAGCACAGCTTAAATGGTTTTGTATTTTATACAAAATTAAAATTGGTATGGCTAGTAATAATAATGGTTTTACAAATCCTCTCCAAAAATCTGTTAACTCTTTTTTATGATCTGTTAAATATCCTGCATAAAAAATAATTAATCCTATTTTCGTAATCTCTGAAGGTTGAATTTGACCTAACCCTGGTATTTTTATCCATCTAGTTGCACCATTAACTGTTTTTCCTAATCCTGGTACCAATACTAATAATAGCACTGATACAGAGATTATATAGATAAGCCAATAATGTTTTTGGTATTTTCTATAATCTATTTTTGATATAAATAGCATTAAAAATATTCCACTTATTGCAAATGCAAATTGCCTTATAAAATACGTATAGCTACTTCCATTTTTTGATAATGAAGATGGTGCACTTGCTGATAGTACCATTATTACACCTAATGCTAGCAAAAATAGTATTGTTATTATTAATATATAATCTAATTTATTGTTTAAAAAACTAGAAAGTTTATTTGCTTTTTTCTGTTTTATATCTTTTGGCATTTGTTTCACCTCTTATATATTTTTATATGGCTGCTAGGCCTATCAAACAAGCAATTAATGTTATTACACTAAAAATTGATACAATTTTATTTTCATTCCAACCACATAATTCAAAATGATGATGAAGTGGTGCCATTTTAAAAACTCTGTTTCCTGTTCTTTTATAGTGAAGCACTTGTATTATATCTGATAAAGCTTCTAAAACAGGAATTATTGCTATTATTATTAATAATAGTGGCATCTTTAAATATATTGCCATCACTGATACTGCTCCTCCTAGAAATAGTGAGCCTGTGTCCCCCATAAATATTTTGGCTGGGTTTAGATTGAATAATAAAAATGCTAAACAAATTCCAATTAAACTAGTTCCAAATAAAACTATCTCTTTTACTCCAAAAATAATTCCAATTACTGTTAAGCATGTTAAAATTATTGTTGTTACACTTGTGCTTAAGCCATCAATTCCGTCTGTAAGGTTTATTGCATTAGTTGTGGCAAGCATTACTAAAATAGTAAATGGTATATATGCCCACATTGGCATTACTATACTTTCTCTTGAAAATGGAATATATATTTCTGTTCCAATCTTCAAAACTTTTAATATGAATATAGTAAATGCTGTTGCGATTACTAGCAATCCAAGCATTTTGTAAGCAGGCTTAAGCCCTTTTGTATTATGCAATACTACTTTTTTAAAATCATCTATAAATCCAACTAAACCAAATCCTACTGTAGCTCCTGCTAATGCTAGCAAGTTATTTGCCATGCTTTTATTTTCTGGTAATCTTGAATAATCATAATACAATATTGCAGATATTATAATTAGAGATATTATCATTATTATTCCTCCCATTGTAGGAGTTCCTTGTTTTTTTAAATGTGATTTTGGCCCATCGTCTCTTTCGTTCTGTCCTATTTTTCTTCTCTTGATTATAGGTATTACTATAAGAGACACCACAATACTTATTACAAATGATAATAATAAAATTTTTATTTGATACCCCATAATTATTATATTTCTCCTTTGATTATTTGGTCTACAATTATTCTTTCATCAAATGGATGTTTAACTCCATTTATTTCTTGATATGGTTCATGACCTTTTCCTGCTAGCAAAATCAAGTCTTTTTTACTTGCCATGTCAATTGCATATTTAATAGCTTCAACTCTATCCACTATACATACATATTTTCCATTTGTCTTTTTTATTCCTTCTTCTATTTGACTAACAATTTTTTCTGGGTCTTCTGTTCTTGGATTATCAGATGTTATTATTGTAAAATCTGCAATCTTTCCAGATATTTCTCCCATTTTTGGTCTCTTTGCTGAATCTCTATCTCCGCCACAGCCAAATACACTAATTACTCTTCCTCTTGTATAGCTCTTAACTGCATTTAAAATGTTTTCTAAGCTTTCAGGCGAATGAGCGTAATCTATCATAATTGTTAATTCTTTACTATTATTAACTAATTCAGACCTTCCTGGAACTCTTACATCTAGTAATGATTCTTTTATATTTTCTGCATTGCAGCCAAGCTTCATTGCTACACTTATTGCTGCCAAGCTATTATACACACTAAATCTTCCTGGAATTCCAACTTTTATTCTTTCGTTTCTTTCCCCTATTTTTACTTTAAAATCTACATACGAATTTGTGATTGTAATATCCTTTGCTAATAAATCACATTGATTATCTATTCCATATGTTTTTATATCTTTATCAGGTAAAAGTTTTGGAACTTTTGAAACCTGTAAGTCGTCTGCATTTATAAATCCATATTTGCACATTTTCATTAATTCTAATTTTGAATTAAAATAATCTTCCATATCTGGATGCTCTTTAGGGCTAATATGATCTTCTGAAAAGTTTGTGAATAGTCCAGCATAGAATTCGCATCCTGCAACCCTATGCAATTTTAAGCTTTGAGAAGATACCTCCATAACTACTAACTGACATCCATCATCAACCATTTGTGCTAATATTTTTTGTAGCTTTATGCTTTCTGGTGTTGTTCTATCGCTATCTTCTATTTTTCTATCTCCACTATAAATAGCAATTGTTCCTATCAATCCTGTTTTATAGCCTTGCTTTTGTAGCATTTCTTTCATCATATATGTTGTTGTAGTTTTTCCTTTTGTTCCTGTAACACCTATCAACTTTAATTTTCTAGATGGATTGTCGTAAAAATTACAAGAGCAAATTGCCATTGCATACCTTGCATCTGGAACAACCACAAAAGTAACATCTGCTGGTATTTCTACACTTTTTAAATCAAATTTATCATCTACTAAAATTACCTTTGCGCCTTTTTCTATTGCAGTAGGTATATATTGAGTACCATCATTAGAAAAACCTTTTATTGCAAAGAACAAGCTTCCTTCTATAACTTCCCTAGAATCATTTGTAATTGCTGTTACTTCCCTATCTATTTCTCCTTTTGCCTTAATATTTTCCAAACCTAATAATATTTTTTTTAGATTCATAATTATCTTCCCTTCTTAAGATATTAATATTATAATACATAGTAGTTACTAATTATATCATATTTACATTCTACATTATATAATTAAAAACTGATTTTGTATAGGGTTTTATGTTATTTTTTCTTTTTTAATAGTATGCAATAATTGAGTTACCTTGTTTTATTTTTATTCCTGCTTTTGGCAATTGGTTTGTTATTTGTTTTTCTTCTTGATTTTCTTGTTCCTCTGTTTTTATTTCTAAGGATAATCCTAATTCTTTTAAAGTTTTCTCCGCTTCGTTTTTTGTTAAACCTGTTAAATCTGGAACAGTTACTTCTGCTTTTTCTTCTATCTCTTCTTCATTATCCTTTGCTAGTTCAAGATATGGTATTACTTCTCCTAAAACCTGCGAAGCAATTGGTGCTGCTACGCCTCCTCCTTGGTGTATTTTGTCGCCACACATTATGCCTCTTTTACTTTTTCAAAGATACTTGCCTTATTTTCTTCATCTATATGCTCTATAATTTTGTTCAATTCGTTCATAAATTTAAAATGAATAGTTATTTTTTTATTCTCATGTACTTCTATATAATCAATTAGCTCTGTTATAATTTCTCTATCTAACTCTGTTATATTTTTATGGTTTTTAAAGTTCTCTATCCATAGACTATTTCCATTTATGATTTCTTCTTGCTTTTCTTTTTGTTTATCTAAATTAATAATAATTTCCTTTATTTTATCTATATCTTGTTCATATTTTTGCTTGTAGTTTAAGTATTCTTCTTTAGTTATATATTCACTTTTCCAATCTTCATATAAACACCTTTTTAAATTACTTATTCTTTCTATTTCTTTTGCTTTTGCTTGTTTTATATTTTTCATATTCTCATTTGCAAATTTCTTAGTATTTGATCTATTGATTTGCTCTAATATTTTTTCAGTATCAACAAGCATTTCTATATGTAATTTAATAGCTTTCAAGACAGCTTTTTCTAACTCTTCCACTTTTAAAGTATGCTTTGTACATAACTTACTTGATTTTTTTCTATATGTTCCACATATGTAATATTCATAAACAGCACCACTTTTATTTTTACAATACTTTTTATGCATTGCTCTACCACAATCGGCGCATTTTAGTATTCCGGCCCACATACTTAAATTTCCACTATTTTGTACTCTAGTATCAACTTTTCTCATACCCTGTGCTTTTTCAAATAATTCTTTATCTATAATTGCCTCGTGCATATTCTCTACTGTAATCCATTCTTCTTCTGGTACTTGCTCTACTTTGTGAACTTTATAACTTTTTACTTTTCTTTTGCCTTGAGTTACATTGCCTATATAAATATCATTTTTTAATATGTTTCTAACAGTTGATGAGCACCATGAATAATCTTCTTGCAAAATTTTAGAATTATTATAATTTTGTTTTAACTTATTCTTTTTATAACCAGTTGGATTTAATACTCCCATATCGTTTAGTCTATGGCATATTGCTAAATTTCCAAGTCCTCCATTTACTTTCCATTCAAAAATACTTCTTACAATTTTGGCTGCTTCTTCATCTATAACTAACTTATGTTTATCGTTTACATCTTTCACATATCCATAAGATGCAAATGCTCCTACAAATTCTCCGCTTCTTTTTTCTTCCATTTAATGCTGATTTTATTTTTATTGATGTATCTCTGCAATATTCATCATTTATTAAGTTTTTAAATGGTACTAATATTGTATTTGTACTTGTAGGATTATTGAAGCTATCAACACTATCATTCACTGCAATAAATCTAATATTGAATAGTGGAAAAATTTGCTCTATGTAATTTCCAACTTCTATATAGTTTCTTCCAAGTCTTGATAAATCTTTTATAAGAACACAATTAATATTTCCTTTTCTCATATCTTCCAATAATCGTTGAAATCCAGGTCTATTAAAATCTGTTCCTGTATAACCGTCATCAACATAGCAATCATAAACAATCAAATCATCATGTTCTTCGATAAATTCATTTAATAATGCCTTTTGACTTGTAATACTGTTACTTTCTTGCTTGTCTTCTCCATTGTCGCTATCTTCTTGTGAAAGTCTTATATATTCTGCAACAGACCAAATTTTAGTTTCTTTAGCTTTTGAATTTTCTGAAGAATATTTTGATTTTCTTCCAGCCATTATTTTTCTTTCCTCCCCTCTTTTAAAACAAATGAAAAACTTCATATTACTGCGTTTTTGATTTGTTCTATTATTTTGCCTATTATAACGTGCTTAAATTGATGTTTTAGCCTTCTATTTCATTTTTGCTTTCAAAATATTTAATATACATTCATTAATTTTCTTATTACTGTTAGAATATTTAATTTCTACAAGCATATCTCCTACTTGTAATTGATATGGATTTGCTTTATTAACAATGCATCTAGAACTTTGGTTTCTTTCCAAAATATATCTCTCCTAATTTTTGATATTTAATAATATTAGAAAGAAAAAAAATTTATTCCTCTATAGTGTATATATCAGCATGATATCAAAAAACGGAAATTTTTCTAAAATTCTAAAAAAATATTAAAAATAAAACTAGAAATTAGTTTTTACTAACTTCTAGTTTTTTACTATTAACTATATGTATTTACATTTCAAGTCCATATAATCCAAATACTTTACAAAACATTGTAGTTAATATCCACATAGGATATGACAAAAAAAATGTAAACATTGGAAAAAAATATATTATTGTTTTATAACTTCTATCTAATTTTTTATAAAATACACAAGCTATTGCTATGATTGATACAAATATAAAATGATATACACCTGCTTCTACTATCGGCACATATATAATTAATGGAGTAACATTTCCCGTTTCAGCACAATATTGTAATGTTTTTTCAATGCCTCCTACGCCTATTATTAATTCGAAAATAAAAAAAGAAATAAAGTATATAAAAATTATCAGAATCTTATTTTTACTTTTTTTAGACATAATTACACCTCCCAGTTTTCAATAGTAAATTTTATTTCAATATTATATGTACTTACTATTTTACAACTAGTTGCAATCATTGCTAAATTATTTGCTGTTGATGTAACAAATCCCTTAAAAAAATTATCTCCATTTACATATTCTTCTAATTCTTTTAAATCTGTAAAATCATATAAATCTAATATTTCAATCTCTAATTTCCATTTATTTCCTTTTTGTTTTTCTCCCTTTACTTGCAAGGTAACATCATGTAAAGCTAACATTAAATCCCCATTAGCAAATGTGACTACCTTGCTAATTTCAAATGATTTTTTATTTTTATTTTCTTCTATGATACTATTTATTTCTTCTTTAAATCCAACATCTTCTTGTATATCCTGTATTGTTTTACCCTCTGTGATATGAATATCTTTTGGATTTTGTTCTAATGAATGTTCTAAACAATCAGCAGCAAAATTATAATTCCCCATTCTTAAGCCTAATACTCCTCCTTTTAACACATATAATTGTAACTTTTGATTCATATCAGATAAATATGGTTTTCTGTTATAGTATAAACTAAAAGCTAGATTAACTACCATAAATGAAATATTTTGTAGTAAATCATAATCTCCATTCATAATTTTTTTAAAAATATTTTCATTTTTCTTGTACATCTTATTTACTTCAGAGGCTTGTTTTAACGTTAGAACATTAAAACTTGATAATTCATTCAATTTTGTTTTTCTATTTATCAAACTAATATCATTTTGTATAGCTTGTCTATATTTATCATATTCTTTAAGTGGAACTTCATTTAGCAATGTTAGTGATAAATATCTATCTGTTAGCATTCTGCTTTGAGGTGTAGGAAGTTTTTTACAATTACATAATCTTTGGATTTTATTATTTAATAAATACTCGCCTTTTAAGTTCTTTACATTTTTTATTTGTAGAAATGTACATGCTTTCTTTAAACACCCTAAACCAAAGTTAAATTCTCTATTATTTATTTTTCTACCACATAAAGCACATCTATTCATAGCAATCATCTCCAAACATTTTTTCTCATTTTATCATATTAACAACCATATCTCAACATAAATTGTAAAAAACTAGAAATTATTATATAATAAATTCTAGTTTTTAAACATATTATTATTTAATTTAAAACAGACATGCTTGAACAAATTGTTTTATTTCTTTTTGTGGCAACATTTTCTTTAACTTACTATCCAACTTTACATTTACATTTATAAATTCTTCTAAATCATTCATTTGTTGGAATTGATAAAATTTTTGAGTAGGTACATAATACAATATCACTTTTTTTTCTAAATTTAGTAAATTAATCATATTATTAAATGTTCCTTTACTTTTTCCATTCCAAATCATAAATCCAATATCTGAATCTTTTGCCATTTCTAAATCTTTTTGAGCATAAAAATCAAAACCTGTTAAATTACCTTCAACAATTACATTTTTTATTTTCCAATCTCCATAGTTATTTCTTGCAATTCCCTTGCTTGCATACACAGTAACCTTTTTGTAGTTTTGTTTGTTTAATAATTTTTGCACACTGCTATCTATTCCATCTGCATCTCCAACTAGCACATCATATTCTTTTTCCAAGATATTTTGTAATTTCATACTTACATTTTCATCTATCTCTTTAATAGCTCTTGGACCTGCTATAAAAATCTTCAATTCATTCACCCCTTTGTTTTAGTCATTACTAAGCAATATATATTTCCAACATTTTTATCTTGTTTTAAAATTTTACATACTTCATTTAATGTTGCCCCTGTACTATATAAATCATCTACTATTAAAATATTCTTTTTACCTTCTAATTGCTTATTTTGTTTTATTGTTCCACTTATATTATATCCATCTTTTACTTGTAAATTACTCTCTTTTAATAGTATATCTGTTTTGCATTCTTTATCTATAATTTTTGCTATCTCTCTAGCTATTTCAAATACCGGCTGATAATCCCTTATTTTATTAGATGGTGGAACTGGTATTACTATATCCACTTTCTCTTTTAAATTCCATTTATTTAGAATATCTTTAATTAAGTCTATTATTTTAGGTAAACTACTTTTATCTTTTTGATATTTAAATTTATATATTAGTTCTCCTATTTCAGTTCTTGTATTTTCAAATTTTTCTTTTCCATTTTCATCATATCCTAAAAATATACTTTTTAACATATGATTATCTAAAACTATACCTTCATCCCATGCTCCATAAATTCTAACTGGATTTAACATTTAATCACTTCCTCTCTATTATATTTTTTCTCTTTCCACTGATAGAATACTATCATATTTCATGTAATTTTACAATAAATTTTTCAAACAATTTTAGGTTGCATTTTCGAATGTTTTTCATTTTGTAGCGACTAAATTAACCACGCTCCTCCTTGGTGTCCCCCCTCTCCTGTTGGATTATAAAGTGTTATTAATATTGCTATTTCCGGATGTGAAATTGTTGCAACTCCAATAAAAGAAGTAACATATTTACCTGTATTTACTCCGTCTTCCGAAGTTCCTGTCTTTCCTCCAATTGTATATCCCTTTACCTGTGCATTTCTTCCCGTACCATCAGCCACAACGCTTTGCATCATGCTTAGCATATTCTTAGATGTTTCTTCCGATATTACCCTATCCCTTTTTATTATAGGATTCTCTTCCACTTCTCCTGTTGTCTTACTTATTATCTGTTTAACTACTCTTGGTTGTATATAGGTTCCTCCGTTTGCTATTGTTGAAACCATTGTAATCATTTGTATTGGAGTTACCTCAAACCTTTGCCCAAACGCAATTGTTCCGTAATTCTACTGGTCCCACTTTTTTCTCTGCTAAAAATATTCCGGTAGCTTCACCTGGCAAATCTATTCCAGTTTTGCTTAAAAATCCATATTTTCTTAGATACTCATAGTATTTCGTTACTCCTATTTTTCCTCCCAATCCTATAAAAACTGGATTGCAAGAATTCATCAATGCCTGCCTTAGGCTTTCCGGTCCATGAGGTCTATAGTATCTCCAGCATTTCATTTTTACTCCTGCGACCTCTATGTATCCCACACAACAGAATTCTCCTTCTTTATCTGTTGAGGTCACAATTCCTTCTTCTAGTGCTGTAGAAGCAGTTACTAATTTAAAAGTAGAACCAGGCTCATATGTATCTGAAATTGCCTTATTTCTCCACATTTGTTGCAATGCGTTTGACCTCTCAGTTGCAGACATTGAACTCCAATTTGCACTCATTTCTTCATTATTTATGGTATATGGATCATTCAAATTATAATTTGGATACCCTGCTATAGCCAATATATCTCCAGTATTTACATTCATTATAAGTATGTTTCCACCATCAGTGCACACATTATCTATACATGCTTCTTCCAAATATTTTTCTGCTATTCCCTGTATTGTTGCATCAATTGTAAGAACTAAATCATCTCCATCTGTAGCCTTTTCATAATATTCTGAGGTATTGGTTATATCAATTCCTTTTGCATCAGTCATTTTTAATATTTTTCCAGTTTGTCCTGCCAGCCTCTTATCATAAACAGCTTCTATGCCTGCCAAGCCTTGATTGTCACTTCCACAAAATCCAATTATTTGTGAAGCTAAATTATTATACGGATAGAATCTTTTTGTATCCTCATCTATGTTTATTCCATTTATAATGTTATTGTCGGCCATCCAAATTCTTAGTTCATCTGTTTTTTCTTTATCTACTTTCTTTACAATAGTTTCTATCGCAGTTTTTTTATTTACCTTTTTTAAAACTTTTTCATAGTCCAATTCAAAAATTTCTGACAATTTTCTAGCTACTTTTTCCTTATTCTCAGCAGAAATATTTAAAGGATTTACCGTAATCGTTTCAACACTGCTACTGGTTGCCAAAACAATTTTTCCAGTAGTATCATATATTGTACCTCTTTTAGGATTTATTTTTCTATCAAGAGTTTGCTGCAAATAAGCCATTCCTTTTAAAGTATCACCTTGCACAAATTGAATCACTACAATCCTAAAAATCAATGCTATAAAAACACTGCTAGAAAGCAATAACGCTATCTTAACTCTCCTTTTTCTTGATATTCCTCCTTTTTTATTTACATCACAGCTTCTTATTTTTGTATCTCTTTTTAATCTTTTTTGAAATTTATTATCTTTTTTTCTCTTTCTTTTTAATATACTTTTGTTTTCCTTGTAATCCTTTTTTCCTCCTTTTAGTTTTTCCTTTAGCTTTCTAATATTAACTTTATTTCTTTCCATTCAATCACCACTTAAAATAAATATGCTATTACATATCTATTCTAAATAATTATTCTTATACTAAAAAAAGACTCCAATAATTTATAAAGGCGTCTTTCTTATTTTATTATTTTTGTTAAAGAATTTAGTATTTTTTCCCACCATGAAGTTTGCTCATCTATAACAACTTCTTCCACAGTTGGCTCTACATAGTCTTTCTTTTGTAAATTAACATATACTTTTTGGTCATTTGTTAATTTGTGCATTCCTAATTCTGTTTCTGCTGTCTTTTCAACAGAATTTAAATTTAGGCTACTTTCAATATTTACTTTTAATTGTTCATTTTCTTTTTCTATTTCACCTAATTGTGATTTTAAACTCTCTTTATTGTTGTAGTTTTCGTTTATTAGAGAATACCTATAGCTTACTGTTAAAAGCATTGCAAACGCAATTGCAATATAAAGAACAGGTTTTACATTGTATTTTAGCTTTCTATTGCTTTGTTTTTTTACTGCTTTCTTTACTGTTTGTTTTGCTTTTCCCTTTTTTACAGATGTAGACTTTTTCTTTTTATAGTTAGTACGTGGATAATCATATTCTGGTTGTAGTTTTCTAGGACTTGTTTCGTATTGATATCCATATGGTCTATACCCAGCCATAAGTTTTCTCACCTCTTTCCTTTGTTATTACTTTGTTTTTCTTTCAAAAACTCTTAATTTTGCACTTTTTGATCTCGAATTTTCTTCTTGTTCTTTTTTTGTAGCTTCTATTGGTTTCTTGTTTATAATTCTTCCTAGTGATTTATAATTGCATACGCAGTATGGTAAATCTTTAGGGCATGTGCATTTGCCCTGAGCCTCTATATATGCTTCTTTTACAGCTCTATCCTCTAAAGAATGAAATGTTAATACGCATAACCTTCCACCCTCATTTAGTAAATCTATGCAATTTAAAACTGTTTTATATAATGGTTCAATTTCATTATTTACTTCTATTCGTATTGCTTGGAATGTTCTTTTTGCAGGATGTCCATTATTTTGTTTTGATTTAGGAATTGATTGTTCTATTATTTCCACTAATGTTTTTGTAGAAGTAATCTCTTGATTCTCTCTATATTTGCATATGTTTCTTGCAATATTTCTTGAAAACTTTTCTTCACCATATTTGTAAATAATATTAGCTAGTTCTTCTTCTGAATATGTGTTAACAACATCTTTTGCCGTTAACTTCTGTGATTTATCCATTCTCATGTCTAAATCATTATCTCCTAAATAACTAAAGCCTCTGTTTCTTTCATCTAATTGATATGATGAAACTCCTAAATCTAATAATATTCCATCTACTTTTTCTATTCCAATTGTTTGTAATAGTTCTTTTATATTATCATGATTGCCATGAATGTATTTTACATTTTTGTAATCCGCTAATGTTTCTTGAGCTGCTTTTAATGCTTCTTCATCTCTGTCTATTCCTATTAGCAAGCCTTCTTTTGATAATTTACTTGCTATTACTTTGCTGTGACCAGCGCCGCCTAGCGTACCATCCACATAGATTCCGTTTGGCTTGATATTTAAATTTTCGATGCACTCATCTAACATTACCGGAGTATGTTTAAATTCCAATTTTTAATCTCCATATTTCTATTTTTAACTTTTTAATAGCATAATCAGTTGGTATTTTTCAATACCAACTGTATGCGCATAATTCGTTATCTTTTGTTTGCACCATCTTTTGTTATAATCAATTATTTTTTCTTTAGTGTATATTGAAATTAACTTTTGTTAATCAATATTTATTCTTTAGTACTGGTCTTAAGTTTATTACTTTACATCTTTTGTTTTATATGTAGGTTAAAAAATTTATCTTTTGTGTGTTTTCTTTAGTTTAGATACAACTTTTTCTTTTGTTTCTTGCTTTCTTGTGTGAGACTATATAAACTTTTTTCAAGTTATATACCAAGTTCTTCCATATTTTGTTCTATATCTTCTATTGAAAGATTTTCTTCGCTAATGTGTTCTTGCCATTTTTCTTTGTTCCATATTTCTATACGTGTTCCTGTTCCAATTATTGTTACATCTTTTTCTAGTTTTGCATTTTCACGTAATTTTCCAACTATTAAAAATCTTCCTTGCTTGTCCAATTCGCATTCTGTTGCACCTGATAAAAAGAATCTTACAAAGTTTCTAGCATTTTTATTTGTGATTGGTAGTGTTTTTAGCTTGTCTTCAAATTTTTTCCATTCTTCCATAGAGAATCCAAACAAACAGCCATCAAGACCTGTTGTGATGATAAATTTTTCTCCCATATCTTCTCTAAGTTTTGCTGGCATTATTAATCTGCCTTTGCTATCTAAGGAATGGTCGTACTCGCCTATTAACACTTCATTCACCTCTCTTCACTTTTCTACCACTTTGTACCACTTCTTACCACTTCGATTAGATTTTAATACAAGAATTTAGAAAATGCAATACTTTTTTCAAAATTTTTTAATTATTTTTCTCTTGTAAAATTTCTAACATATTACTAAAACTCATTTTCTTGCCACCTTTTTTATAATTATTACGCTTTTTCTATGTTATTTTTGTTTACATAACCATGCCTGTAAACATAGAAAAAGCGCCACGCTAGTGGCGCCACGCTCTAGATTCCAGTAGTAATTATTAAAGTGGGACGAGAACCGTATGACGTCGCTGTCGCTGTCGGTAGAAAGGTGGCCGATGCGGTAAGATGCTGGAGCGAAAGAGCCACTGTTGTAGCAGAGACCTCCACGCTCAGCACGGGCCTCGTCGGTGTCTGCCTCTTGCGTCCATTCTTCGCAGTTCCCTGCTATATCATAGATATTATTTGCCTTCCATGCTTCATTTGATCCTGTATCTTTCTTTCTATTTTTTACATAATTTCCCGTGTTTGCTGGCTCCGTTGAATCAGAATAATTTCCCCAATCTGTGGAATCTGTTATACTTTTTTGTTCTCCTTTTGTTGCTATAAAATCACATGTGGCATCCCACTGGCATCCCCATATCATTCTTGTTGCTATTCCTTCTTTATCACTTCCATCAGAATTTGCTCCTATTTTTTTACATGCATTATACAAATCATACCATTCTGTATTAGTTATTGTTACTCCTGTTTTTTCTGTTGGATTATCTACTGTTCCAGATAGCTCATATCTTCCTATATAGAATCCTCCATATTTTTCTATACTTTTTATCATTGTTTCATATTCTCTTTTAAATAGCTCTGCCATTTCTTTTAGGGTTCCATTTTCACCTACTATTTTTTTATAATTTTCAGCATCATAGGTTTGGACACTACTTCCAACTACCAAATCTGGCTCTCTGAAATCACTAGTTGTTCCTGGCGTTGTTCTTCTTTTTTTACTTAATATTGCAGATCTTGAACTTGAATATAATTTTGTCTTCACAGGGTCTGCATCAGTTGTTCCACATAATTTATATTCTTCTGTATTACTTGTATCGCAAAGTTTTGTTACATCATCAACCGGCACCCAAACCCATTGGTTTCCAACCAAATCATCCTTTAGAACTTTTCCATCTTCAGCTGTTTTATATTTATTTTCATCTGATGATTCATCAGATATTACTAATCCTGTATTTTTTGTTCCTCCTACATAATAATATCCATTTGGTATTGGTACTCCATTTATCTTCTCTATTCCACTTATCATTTCATCTATACAGTCCGCTGCTAGCTCTAAATCTTTCTGCTCATTCTCACTTGCCTGTCTATATCTTTCTTGAGCCTCTTTTGCTCTTCTTATTATTCCGTCGTTACCTATAACTAGATTTAAGCTTACTCCCGCTAATATCAATAGCACAACTATTGTTACAACAAGAGCCACTAATGTTATTCCTGATTTTGATTTTATTTTCTGTTTTTTAAACATCTTTATCCTCCTTTGTTTCTTTTTTCTTACTATAATTTAGATTACAAATACTTCAATTTTATTCTACTATTACTTTTTTTCTTTTGCAATATCTTTTTTAATTTTTTTATTTTTTGAATTCAAATTATTTTTCATTTGTATTTTTTTGCAAAAAATCTGAATATTTGCATCTATTTTTTTGCATACTAAACTTATAATGGAAAACAAATTAAAAAACATTCTAATAGGCCTTTTTACAGGTTTAATAAGTGGACTTTTTACTTCTGGTGGAGGATTACTTTTAATTCCGCTTTTTGTTCATCTATATAAATTGCCAGAAAAAAAAGCTAGAGCCACAACCATATTCTGTATCTTACCAATGGTTGTAATTACAGCCTTATTTTATGGTTCTCGTAATTACATCGATTTTAAAGTTGGTCTTTTGTGTGCTATTGGAGGAATTATTGGCTCTTTTATTGGTTCCAAGCTATTAAATATTCTAAATCCTAAATATTTAAAAATTATTTTTTCTATTTTTTTATTATTATCTGGTATAAAAATTATATTTTTTTAAGAGAGGATTTATATGCTAAATGTGTTAATTGGATTTATTTCAGGTATATGTACAGGTTTAGGTCTTGGTGGTGGTGCTACATTAATTTTACTTTTAGACCTCTTTTTAAATTTTGATCAACATATAGCTCAAGCAACAAATATCGTTTGTTTTATCCCTTCTGCAATTATTAGTATATTCATAAACATCAAAAATAAAAATATAATTTTTAATCTATCAATTCCAATAATAATTTTTGGTATACTTGGTTCAATTATAGGTGCTACCATTTCTAGTAAATTGAATGTACAGTACTTGAAAAAACTTTTTGGTGTTTTTCTTATTTTAATTGCATTAAATGAATTTTATTTCTTAATTAAAGAGTATATAAAAAACAGAAAAAGCCATAATAATATAAATTAAATTTAATGTTGAGGAGGTAATATTATGAAATTTATGGGAGGCATGGTTTTCGGCGGTTTATTAGTAACAGGAGCTGTAATGATGTACAACAATAATTTTAATAAAATGTACACAAAAAAGGCTATGAAAAAAGGAAGACAATTTGTTAAGAAAATGGGGTTAATATAAATTTAAAAGAGAACATACCAACATCATTAGTATGTTCTCCTTTTTCAATTATTCAGTAATAAGCTAGATATTTTTAATATTAGCTTTAGCCTTCTTTATTTTCTTCATTTCTATTACAAGGTTTACATGGTATTTCTGGTTTGCAATCTATATCTACACCTTTTAAGCACTCACCTTTTCTATGGCATTCTGTGCATATTTTAGCATGTTTTACATTGTTTACCCATATTTCAACTTCATATAGTCTGTTAGCACATAAAGGTCCAAATACGAATTCACCATGTTCATCTGTAAAAGTATGAGAAACTGGTTTTCTTTCATCTTTTCCCATTTTGCAATCTACTTCTATTAATTTTACAACAGCATCGCAAACTGGCTCTTTGTAGCAGTCTTTTACTATTCCATAAATAACATTTCTATTATCTTCTGGTAAAGTAATGTCTAGATCATATTGTTTTCCTCTTTCTATTACACCATCCACATTTACTACTGGACATATATTCTTATCATACTCCATAATTTTTCATTCCTTTCTTTATTTTAGCAAAGTTGCTTTATATATATTATGGTCTTTTTCTTCTTTTTGTGAAAAACACTTGTGCTTTTAGCAAAATTGTGTTAAACTTATAAATAGTCGATTTTAATAAGAAAATTAGGAGGTGTATAGTTATGGCAAAGTGCGCAATTTGCGAAAAATCTGTATCACACGGAAATAAAATTAGTATAGCACGTTCTCATGTTAGTAGAAGAGCTTCTAGAACTTGGAAAGCTAACTTAAGAAACGTAAAAGCTGTTGTAGATGGAGAAGTTAAAAAAATACCAGTTTGTACAAAATGTTTACGTTCTGGAAAAGTTACAAGAGCTTAAGATAAATACAAAACACAGTATATCAAAATTAAAATTTTGATATACTGTGTTTCTTTTACTCATTTCCTTTCATGCACAAAAAAGTGTGCTTAATCAAAATTTCTTTTGTTTTTACACACTTAAGTTTATACTCTTAGTAATTTACTTTATTATTAAAGTGGGGCGAGAACCGTCTGAGGTCGTTGCCGCTGTAGCCAGCATCGTCTGTGCCACGGGTAGATGCTGGACTGCCTAAGCCTCCGTAGCCGCAACTGGCACCGTTATTAGCATGGTCTTTTGTATTACATGTCTCTCGAGTCCATTCCCAACAATTTCCAGCTAGGTCATATATATTATTGGCTTTCCAATATTCACTATATCCTGTTACTTGCTTACTTCCATATTTTTTTGTTTCTCCATCCATTACCGCTGCATCTCCTGTACTATCCCAATAATTTCCCCAACTACGTGAATCTGTTATTTTCTTTTGATCTCCCTTTTTTGATATAAAATCACATGTTAAATTCCATTGGATTCCCCATATCATTCTACTTTCTACTTTTTCACTTGCATTTAATGTTGTACATTTTTTGTATAAATTGTACCAATTTTGCTCGGTTAATGTTGCTTTTCCTTTTTGCACCCCTTCATTCGAAAGCTCGTATCTTCCGATATAAAACCCTCCATATTTTTTTATGCTACTTATCATATTTGCATAATCTGCTGTAAATGATTCTGCCATCGCTTTTGGACTATCATATCCTAATATTGTTTTATAATATGATTCATTTTTGTCATAGTCAGGTGCTAGATCTGGTTCTCTATAATCTGTTGTATTGGGTGTACTTCTTGATATAGTTGTTGTATCTTCAGTTCTTCCTATTGTTGTTGTTTTTGTATACATTTTTGTTGTTACTCCAACGTCTCCTGATAATGCTATTCCATCATTTGAAGTTTCATACATACCTGAAAGCACACTTGCTTCTACTGGAATCCACACCCATTCATTCTTATTATCATCTTTTATTACTAAACCATTATCTATCGAACTTTGGGCAGGGCTACTATTTCCATCTCCCCATGTGGCACTTCCTGCGTTTATTGGAGTATAGCCTTCTGGTATTATTGGATTATTTATATTTGGTTCTTTACCGTCTATCGTTCCATTTTTTGTGGCTTTTGTATTTACTGTTACTTTTTGCATTCCTGTACTGCCAAATTGCTCATCCATCCAGGCTTCTACATCATTTAATGCTTGTTGCTCATTTTCAGCCTGCTTTCCGTATTTATCTACTGCTTCCTTACTTCTGGTTAATATTCCTTCATTTCCTATTACTAAATTTAAACTTACTCCTGCTAGAATTAATAAAATGACTATAGTTACTACTAAAGCGACTAATGTTATACCTCCCTCATACTTTTTATTTTTTTCTTTTTCCATACATTTTCTCCTTTCTTTCTCCTTTGTTTCTAGGATTTATTCTATTATTTTCCTTTTCGTTAAGATGTATACTTAACGAAGTGGATTTTCTAAAAAAATATCGTCCTAACTTTTAGAACAACTAACTTTCAAAGATTTAGCACTTTTTCAAAAGTGTTTTCTATAAGTAAAAATAAAAAAATTATTTTTTCGATTTTTCGCTTGCAATATAAGAACTTTAGTAATATAATTTACGATATGTAGTTTCGTTAAGTATACATCTTAAGGAAATAATAAAACGTTATGTTATTTTTTGATTTGCTTTTGTTATAATAATTCGTTTTATTTATTGCAAGTATTATTTTCCTTTTAATATTAAATTATTAATTTTTTTATAAATACATTTTAAACCTTTTTATGGCTCTTGTATCGTCATAAAAAGGTTTTCTAAATTCATATGTTTTTATGTTCTCTTATAATAATGTACTTTTTCTTGCATATGTTAATTTTCTTTTATTCCAAATATAAGTTTTACCAGTCCTCTCAAACATTTTGGAACTTTTTTTACTACTATTTTCATCAAAATCACTTTCCCTTCTTTATTTTTTACAGAATAACCACGTTATTCCTACAATAAATATGGCAACACCTATTAAAAATAGCCATCCTGCTAATGGAAGTAATAATACCAACAAAATTCCTGTTCCAATGCCCATCAAGCACAAACCCAAAGTCTTTTTTATAGCATTAAACATAATATGATTACCTCCTTTTTTATATAATATTATCATTACAATTAAATGTGAAAACTATATTTATATTTCACCTGTTTTATTGTATAATGTAAGTATTACAAATCGGAGGAAATATATGAAACAAAAAGATATTATAAACATGATACAAATATTAAAAGATACTTATCCAGATGCTAAATGCAGCTTAGACTTTACAACTCCCTTCGAGCTACTGTTTGCGGTAGTTTTGTCTGCCCAATGTACGGATAAAAGAGTTAATTTAACAACACCAAATATATTTAATAAATATAATACACCACAAGCAATTGCTGATATTCCAATATCTGATTTAGAAAATTTAATTCATCCATGCGGATTTTATAAAACAAAGGCAAAAAACTTGAAGGCAGCAGCTCAAAAAATAATCTCAGATTTTAATGGTCAAGTTCCAAATAATATGGAAGATTTGATGAGCTTACCTGGAGTTGGTAGAAAAAGTGCTAATGTAATAATGCTAGAAGCATTTAACATGCCTCAAGGTATTGCCATTGATACACATGCTAAGCGTTTATCTAATAGAATTGGCTTATCTTCTGAATCTGATCCTAAAAAAATTGAAGAGGATTTAATAAAAATAATCCCTGCCGAATATTATAAAGATATAAACCACTTATTCATGTGGCACGGCAGGAATACTTGTACTTCTCAAAGTCCTAAATGTGAAAACTGTTGCATAAAAAAATATTGCAAACATTATTGTTGACTTTTTTTAAATTTGCATATATATTAAAAATATATTAAGAAAGGGGGACTTTATATATGTTAAGTTCAAAAAAATCAAGAATCAAACTTATTGCTTTACTATTAGCAATATTTATTTCTATTTCTACTATAGCTTTTGCAGTATCTACAGAATCTGAAGTTGTTACTACTTCTATAGATGAAAATACTTCAGAAGCCGTACCAATTTCATTAGATTCTGCAAATGAAGAAAACGTGGATCTTATCAGTGAATTACCAGATGCAATAGATTCAGACTTATTCAAATTTGAAAATGTTTCTAATATAAATACAGATGTTTCTGGAAATGTTTTCATAATGGCTAAAGAGGTAAACATTAATAGCTACATAGAAGGAAATGTTTTCATATTAGCTGAAAGTGTTAATATTGGAGAAGATGCAGTAATTGCTAACTCTGCTTTTATCTGCGCAAAAGATATTAAAATTGCTGGTACAATAGCAGATTTATACTGTACTGCTAGCAATATACAAACAAATACAACCTCTTTAATAGTAAGAACTGCTAATATCGCTGGCGCTTCTGTAGAATTAAATGGTCATATTATGAAAAATGCAAATATCAGCTGTGATTCAATTGTTGTAAATGACACAGCAAAAATTAATGGCAATTTATCATATTCTGCTCCATCTGAAATTTCTATAAACGAAGCATTAGTAGACGGAAGCGTTACTTTTGATAAAGTTGATTCTGAAGAATTAGCAAAAGATAGAGTAGCATCATATGTTAAAGATTTATTATCAGCATTAATATTAGCTTTAATAGTAGTATTAATTGTAGTATTCGCAGCGCCTAAATTTGTTGAAAAAGAGCATTACATCTTAACGAAGAAAACTTTAGTATCTTTAGGTTGCGGAGCTTTGGCTATGATTGTTGTTCCATTGGCTTGTTTATTACTATTGTTCACAATAATTGGAATTATACCAGCTATCGCTATATTCTTTACTTTTGTATTTGCAATAGCTATAGCACCTGCAATAGTTGCTATTCCTTTAGGAAAAATGCTATGCAACAAATTTAATAAAAAATCAAATGGATATCTTGTACTAATGAGTATGATATGTGTACTTGTAATAAACCTAATAACAAGTATTCCTATTATAGGCGGTTTCTGCACTTTAATAGTTTCACTATTTGGATTAGGAATATTTACATACTTAATATTCAATAATAAAAAAGTTTCTGCAAATAAAAATACAGAAACAATTGAATCTAAATAGATTTAATGAACTCATCATAACGATGAGTTCATTTTTTATCTTAATTCTTTTATAATCTTACCATAATCATTTGATTCTAATATTGCAGTTCCAGCTACTAATATATCTGTGCCAGCATTTATAAGCTCCTGGGAGTTTTCCACTTTTATTCCTCCATCTGCCTCTATATCAAAATCCAATTTTTCTTCCGTTCTATATTTATCTAATTCTTTTATTTTCTCGATAGTATCTTTAATAATTTCCTGTCCACCTTTTCCAGGCTCCACTGTCATAACTAATACTACATGTACATATGGTAAAAATTTCTTTATTTTTTCCACATTAGTTTCTGGCTTTATTGCTAAACCTACTCTTCTGCCTTTTGTTTTTGCATATTCTATTGTTTTCATTACCTCTTCATCATTCTCCAATGCTTCATAATGAAATGTAATAATATTAGGAGCAAATATAGCATAGCTATCTATATAGTTTTTAACATTTTTAACCATCAAATGTACATCTTTAGGCACTTTCGTAATATGATCTAAGTACTCACTATATTCAAGCATAATATCATGCGTATCATTTTTTACAAATTCACCATCCATCACATCTATATGAAAATAGTCTGTTTTCGCTTTTTCTAAATCATAAATTGTATCTATAATTTTTTCTTTTTTTGCATTTAAAATTGATGTAGCTATTTCTACCATCTGTGTTCCTCCTTATCCTTTAATTCATTATATATTTTGGTATAATTTTCATATCTGGTTCTAAATATTTTATTCTCTATGCATGCTTCTTTTACTCCACATTCATTTTCTTTTATGTGATTACATCCTATATATCTGCAATAACTCATATATTTACCAAATTCTATAAAATATTTATCCAAATTATCAGATTCTATCTCACCTATATCAAATGTAGAAAATCCTGGTGTATCTGCTATATAAGAATCTTCATTTAATTCATATAGTTTAATTGCTGTTGTGGTATTTTTTCCTTTTTTATTTTTTAAGCTTATTTCGCCTTCTTGGGTAACATTCTTTTCAAATATTTTGTTTATTAATGTTGATTTTCCAACTCCAGAATTTCCCGAAAAAGCACTAACATTGTTTTTTAAGCTCATTATTAATTCATCTATTCCGATTCCTAATTTAGCATCTGTTTGAATTACTTTATATCCTATTTTAGTATACTCTTCACTGATTTTCATGAAATCATTTTTCTCATCTAAATCTATTTTATTTAGCACTATAATTGGCTTTACTTTCATATACTCAGCAAAGGCTAATTGCTTGTCTAGCATTAGTAAATCTGGCTTTGGATGTTTACTAGATACCACTAGTACTATCTGGGTTAGGTTCGCCATCTTGGGTCTTTTTATGTAGTTTCTTCTAGGCTTTATTTCTTCTATTACAGCTATTTTTTTCTCTTCTTCTAATACTTCAATTTCTACTATATCACCAACCACAGGAGTTATATCATCCTTCTTAAATCTTCCTCTTGCACTTGCTTCATATATTTTATCATTTACTTTTATTCTATATAAATTTGATATATTTTCTACAATAAAACCTTCCATTTTTCCTCCATATCTTATTTAAAAATAGTAACCGAACTTTAAAATTCGGTTACGCCTTTTATTCAAATGTGTAATTTGATGTTGTATTTAAATTTATATCAAATTGTCCTTTTTGTAATACATCATTTAAATATACTCTAACTGTAATTGTTCCTTTTCCACTAACAGTAATTTCTTTATTTGTTGTGTTTAAATCCACATTTTCTTCCCATACTTTATCTTCTCCAACTTTTACTGTTAATTTCTTTGTTTTAACTACATCTGTTGAATTTGTACTTTCTGAATATCCACCTGTTAATGATTTTACATTTATTCTTAATTTTGCTTCCTTTGTTTCTTCAAATTTGTTTACAGTAATTGTTATTGTGCTTTCTTCATCTATTTCTTTTCCTGCATTTACACTTTGCTCAACTACTACACCATTCTCCTTAGAAGTATCTGATGTTGTTTTTATTTCTACTTTGAATTTCTTTTCAGTAAGAATTTGTTTTGCTTCAGCTTCTGTTTTTCCTAAAACTGAAGGCACTTCTACTTGTGTAATTCCTGTGCTTACATGTATTTTTACCACATCACCTGCATTTGCAGTAGTATTTGCTGCAATTTCTTGGCTTATTACTATTCCAGCTTCTACTGTTTTGCTTGCTTCTTCCACTTTTTCCACTGTAAGCTTAGCAGCTTCTAATGCAGCTACCGCATCATCATATTTCATTCCAATTACCTTTGGAACTGTAGTAGTTTCTGTTCCCTTACTGATTATTACATTTACTGTACTTTTTTCTTTTATTTTAAAGTTTATAGAATATCCTGGTTCTTGAGATATAATCTTACCAGCTTCTACTTCTGAGCTATATTTCTCATTTATTTTATTATATTTAACATTTATTTTAGCCAATTCTTCTTTTGCTTCTTCTTCTGTCTTTCCAACTAAATTAGGAATTTGAACTTCTTTTGGCGTTGTTATTTTACTTACTAATGCTGTTCCTCCAAATGCTAATACAAATAGCACAACACATAATAAAACTATTGCAACACCTTTCATTTTAGGATGTTTTTCAAAATATAATACTAACTTTCCTTTTTTCTTTTTGTTGTCGCCTTTCTTATCTAGCATATCATCTGTTATTGCATCCATTCTTCTTGTTAATCCGTCATTCATTTCTTCTTCAACAAATTCTCCATTAGGCTCTTTTAAAGCTCTTCTTAAATCACTAATCATTTCTGCTGCTGTTTGGTATCTTGCCATAGGTTCTTTTTGCATTGCTTTCAATATTATATCATTAAGCGCTGTTGGTATATTTTTATTTATCTCTATTGGTGGTACCGGCTTTTCTTGCATGTGCATCAAAGCTACAGAAACTGATGTATCTGCATCAAAAGGTACTTGCCCTGTTAGCATTTCATACATAACTACACCTAATGAATATATATCAGATTTAGCATCTGTGTATCCACCTTTTGCTTGCTCTGGTGAAAAATAGTGTACTGAACCAATAGTTGTTCCAAATGCTGTTATTGTAGAATTTGAAACCGCTTTTGCAATTCCAAAATCTGTTACTTTTGCTACCCCATCTTCTGTTATTATTATATTATGTGGTTTTATGTCTCTATGAACTATGTTGTTTTTATGAGCTACCTCTAAAGCTGATGCTATTTGAATAGCTATATTTGTTGCCCATTTCCACGAAATTGGACCATTCTCTGTTATTATTTGCTTTAAAGTTTTGCCTCTTACTAGTTCCATTACTATATAATATATATTATCTTCATTTCCTACATCATATATAGATACTATATTAGCATGTGATAAGCTAGCTGCTGCTAAAGCTTCTGTATTAAAACGTTTTACAAATTCCTCATCTGTAGTAAATTCCTCTTTTAATACTTTTACTGCAACATGTCTATTTAAAACTAAATCTTTTGCAGTATATACTGTTGCCATTCCTCCCACGCCAGTTTTTTCTAAAATTTCATATCTATTTGCTATGGTTCTTCCTATTAAATTCATATGCTTCTCTCCTCATTTAATATAATAATAACTGTAATATTATCATAGCCGCCATTTTCATTCGCTTTATTTACTAATTTTTCCACCGCTTCTTCTGGAGCTTGATTAATTATATCATATATTTCATTATCTCTTAACATATTAGTTAATCCATCTGTTGTCATTACCACTATATCATCTTTTAAAAATGTTTTTACATAAATATCGGGTTCAACACTTGCTGTGCAGCCTAAAGCTTTTGTTAGCATATTTTTCTTTGGATGGTTATATGCTTCTTCCTTTGTTATAGTACCATCTTCTATTAAAGTTTGCACATAGCTATGGTCTGTTGTTATTTTTCTCATAAAATTTTTTCTGATTCTATAAACTCTACTATCACCAACATGTGCAACATACATATTACTATTATATATTAAACAAATATCCAAAGTAGTACCCATTCCACTCAAATCTTTTTGACTATTTGATTTTTTATAAACTACTTCGTTTGCATATTCTACTGTTTTTTGTAATAAATTTATTATGCTCTCTTTTGATTGCTTGTACTTCTCGAAGTTTTTGAATATATATTCTTTTGAAGCTTCTGTTGCCATTTTGCTTGCAACTTCACCAGCATTATATCCACCCATTCCGTCTGCTATAATATACAAGTTTATTTCACTATTTGAATCTGACACATAATAATAATCTTCATCTAATTTTCTTTCTTGCCCTATATCTGTTTTTGCAAAAGCTTTCATTATTCCCCTCCTATCTATTTTGTTTCTTTTAAATTTTTCCTTCTTAATTGCCCACAAGCCGCATCTATATCTGATCCAAGCTCTCTTCTTATTGTAGCAACTATTCCATGGTCATTTAAGTAGTCCCTAAATTTTATAATGTTTTCATTTGAACTTTTTGTAAATTTGCCATTTTCAATTTTATTTATTGGTATTAAATTTACATGGCATAACATTCCTCTTAATAATTTTACTAACTCTTGAGCATCTTGTAAATTATCGTTATTGTCTTTTGCCAATGCATATTCAAATGATATTCTTTTATTAGTCATTGATATATAATCTTTACATGCTTGCATCAATTCTTTTATATGATAGCTGTTATTAACTGGCATCATGGCTGATCTTTTTTCATCGTTTGTAGCATGTAATGATACTGATAGTGTACATTGAATATTTTCTTTTGCCAAATCGTATATTCTAGGAACCAAACCACTTGTGGAAATACTAATGTGCCTTGCTCCTATATTTAATCCTTTAGGATTATTTAGTATTCTAATTGCCTTTATTACATTATCATAGTTATCCAAAGGCTCGCCTATCCCCATGAATACAATATTAGAAATCTTATCTTGTATATCCTGTTCAACTGCAAGTATTTGCTCAACTATTTCACCTGGTGTAAGATTTCTTATGAAAGGGATTCCTGTTGAAGCACAGAATTTGCATCCCATTTTGCATCCAATTTGTGATGATACACATATTGTTTTGCCATGGTGGTACTCCATTAGAACACTTTCTATTGCATTTTCATCTAGTACATCAAATAGATACTTCTTTGTACCATCTTTTGATTCTAATTTTTTTAATATTTTGAAATTGCATATTGTGTAGTTTTCTTTTAGCTTTTCTCTTAATTCTAATGATAAATTTGTCATTTCATCAAAATCTTTTACTTTATCTACATATAGCCATTTAAATATTTGTTCTGCTCTAAATCCTTTTTCTCCTATGCTTATCATCTCTTCTTTTAAATCCGATAAATCATAGTCTTTTATATTTTTCATATATAATGCTTTCACTTTCTATATTCATTTTTAATTTATTAAGTTATATCATACTGCAATATCTTTTTCAATATTTATGATGTTCACTTAATAATTAATTTATTCTACTTTTTACTTCTTCTAATCTTTGGTTATATGCATCCATTATCTCTTTTTCGTAAGCTAGTTCTGGCTTTTCTATTCCAAGCATAGCAAGTATTTTCTTTGTTAGTAACGGATTGAATATTAAAATTGGTCCTAATACATAAGTTGCAATTAAATTATTTATTTTTATTCCTTCCAATTTGCTTTCCTTATTTAAGCCTATTCCTCCGATTACTTGTGCAAAATAGTTATTTGAATTATCGGAATATGCCATTGTAAATTGGTCTTTGTATCCTATTATTTCTATATCTTCATACTTTCCCAGGAACATGCTGCTATGTCTAGCCATCATATTTCTTTTTGCATATAAATCTAATATTCCTAATGCATCTATTTTACTTCCGTCTTCGTTTTCTATGTATTTACCAAAAATTTCTGGTGCATTTCCTGTTAGTAAAAATACCACATTTTTATCTATTAATTCTTGTATTCTTTCTTTATATGGTAATAATTTTTTTATTACTAATTCTTGTGTTCTTTCTGTCATCGGAGCCATGTATATCATATTTATATCTTCTTTAACAAATTTAGGTTCATCAGATATATTTGTATAATATATTTTACAATTTTCTCCTAAGCATCTTTCTAGATATTTTATATTAAACAAGTCTCCATATAGGTTGCAAACTTCTGAAAACAATACTTCTATTTTTACCATTATTTTGCCTCCTTTATTGCATCTCTAATTCTCTGTTTTAATTTTTCTGCTACATCATACTTATATAATTCAAACAATACATATATTGTTTTGTCTTTATCTAATGATAGGTATTTATAAGTATCTAGCTCTTCTTTCTCACAGATTATTTTATCTTTATTTATTCCTGCTAGCAATAGTCTTATATAATAATCTTTTGCTCTAATTCCTCCAACTATTATTTTTTCTATGTTATCGTCTTTTAAAAATTCAAAATCTGTATCATAAATCCATGTTAAATTTTCTACAGAGTCTTTTGCATCATAAGCATCATCTAATATTAAAACAACTTCCTTTTTGCCTGGCTCTTTGCTTATATAATCAAATACACATGATGTAGCAATTGAGTTTTGACCTTTTGTCATGTTGCTTATTAGTTTTACTCCATTTATTTCTTCTTTTGTATATCTTGTTTCTGTAATTTTTAAGTCTTTAAATAATTCCTGCACTTTTTCAGCAGATAGTCCAAATTCTCTTAGTAGAGTAATTACTGCAGCCATATTGTAAATATTGAATATGCTGTTGTTTAATAGCTTATATTCTGTTTCTATTTCTGTATGTTTAACTGTTAGAATTTCTTTTTCATAATCTATATTCGTTACTAAATAATCTGCTTCCTTAGATTTAAAATCACAATTAGGGCAATATGCATTTCCTATATGATTATATTTCACATAGTTGTATTCTAGCTTTGTTTGGCAGTTTGGGCAAATTCTTATATCGTTTATTATATTTCTACTCTCTTTCAAATCGCCTTCTTGCTTTCCAACACCAAAGTACACTTTCGCATTATTTTTTCCTAAAGCGCTGCTTATTAAATCGTCTGCATTTAATATTAATTTTGTTTCTTCTGGCAAAGCATTATTTATAACATTAAATATAAACTCTGGATGTGCATTTCTTTTTATTGAATCTCTTAATAGATTGTTGCACACTAGATATGTAGGCTTTAAATATGGATAGATTTTAGGCGAACTTCTTTCATCTATTTCTAATACTGCAATATCTGCCTTTACCTTTTGGCTAATTGTAACATTTTTTATTAAGCTGCTTGCTATTCCTGCATTTATGTTTGAGCCAAATCTATTATTTAATACAGTATAACCACATTTTTCTAGGCAGTCTGTAATTAAATTTGATACAGTTGTCTTTCCATTTGTTCCTGTTACACCAATTATTATTTTTGGTTTTTCTATCATTCCTAAAAAGTCTGGGCAAATTTTTATTGCTATTTTTCCTGGCAAATACGATGCCTCTCTATTTAGCAGTTTTAATAGGTTCTTTACCATTTTAGATACTACTAAGGCAAAATAAAATCTAACAGTTCTTTTCATCTTTTTGTATATATCGTATGAATTAAATTCATACTCTCCTTTCTTAGTTTTTCTTTGTTATTTCGTTTCTTAACACTTCTAATTGTTTGCTAAAAACTCTTGCTCGCATATCATTTATTTCGTTATATTCATACAAGCTGTTTAACCTTTGCATAATTATTTTGTTATTTTTAGTTATTTCGTTTTTTATTTCATCTAATACTACTTTTATTTCTGCAAGTGTTTTTTCCTCTTCCATAAAATCACCTGCCTTTACATTTTATTCTGTAATTTTTACATGTACATCTTTTAATTGTTGATCATCAACTTTGCTTGGAGCATTCATCATTACATCTCTAGCTTTCTTATTCTTTGGAAAAGCTATTACTTCCCTTATATTTTGAGTATCTGCTATTAGCATTACCATTCTATCTAAGCCAGGCGCTGCTCCTGCATGTGGTGGAGTTCCATATTTGAATGCTTTATATAAAGCTCCAAATCTTTCTTCTACTGTTTTTTCTGTATATCCAGCTATTTCAAAAGCTTTTACCATTAATTTTGGATCATGGTTTCTAACTGCTCCTGACGCCATTTCGTATCCATTACATACTAAATCATATTGATATGCTAAAATTTCTAATGGGTCTTTATTTTCTAGAGCTTCCAATCCGCCTTGTGGCATAGAAAATGGATTGTGATTAAAATCTATTTTTCCTTCATCTTCATTGTATTCATACATTGGAAAATCCACGATGAAGCAGAATCTGTATATATTCTTTTCTAATAAATCAAGCCTTTTTCCAAGTTCTATTCTAACTTGTCCTGCTATTTTTTGTGCTGTTTCTAATTTATCTGCAATAAAGAATATGCTATCTTCTGTTTTTACTCCAAATTCACTTTCCAATTTATTTAATGCTTCTTCTGTAATAAATTTTGCAATTCCACCTTGTGGTGTATTGTTTTCATCTATTTTTACCCAAGCTAATCCTTTTGCGCCTTGCTCTTCTACGGCAAATTCTACCATACTATCAAAGAATTTTCTTCCTTGCTTTGCTCCTTCTGGAACTACTATAGCTTTTACTGTTTTATCTTTGAATGCATTAAATTCACTATTTTCAAATACCTTTGTTGCATCTTGAATGATTAATGGGTTTCTTAAATCTGGTTTATCAATACCATATTTCTCCATTGCTTCTCTATAAGGTATTCTAATAATTTCACCTTCAGGCACTTCCCAATTTGTAAATTTTCTAAAGATTGGTGGTACAACTTCTTCAATTACTTTGAATACGTCTTCTTGAGTTGCAAATGACATTTCAAAGTCTAATTGATAAAATTCACCTGGTGCCCTATCTGCTCTTGGATCTTCATCTCTAAAGCATGGTGCTATTTGATAATATTTATCAAAGCCAGAAATCATAAGCAATTGTTTGAATTGCTGTGGTGCTTGAGGAAGCGCATAAAATTCTCCTGGATGCAATCTGCTTGGTACCAAGAAATCTCTTGCTCCTTCTGGTGAAGAATTTGCAAGTATTGGAGTTTGAATTTCTGCAAATCCTAATTCATCCATCTTATCTCTTAATGCTTTCATAATTTTTGAACGTAATAAAATATTATTGTGTATCTTATCATTTCTTAAATCCAAGAATCTATATTCAAGCCTTAAATCTTCTCTTACAGATGATATATCTGCCTTTTCTGAATTTATTTCAAATGGTAGAGTTGGTTCGCATTCTCCTAATATTTCTATGTTTTTGGCTTCTATTTCTATATCACCAGTAGGTATTTTGCTATTTTTATTTGAACGTTCTACTACAGTTCCTTCCACGCAAATAACACTTTCTGTGTATAATTTATCTAGCTTTTGCTTCAGCTCTTCTGATATTACAACTTGGGTTATTCCATATTGATCTCTTAAATCAATAAATGTCATTCCTCCCAAATTTCTAATTCTTTGTACCCAGCCTGAAAGTCTTACTTCATTTCTTACATTTTTTAAGTTCAATTCTCCGCAATTGTTTGTTTTGTATTTATTTATCATTGTATTCCTCCATAATTTTGCATCTTAAAATTAATACATATATTGTATACTTTTTTCCTCCAAAAGTCCATAGATTCTAGCATTTTTATTGACTTTTCTTTTTTTGCATTATATAATCTTTTCAGTTTTATTACGTGAAAGGAGACTATATATGGAAAATGTAGATATTAAAAGTTTATATCGCGATACAGATAACTATATAAACAAAGAAATTAAAATTTCTGGATGGGTCCGTACTGTTAGAGACTCTAAAACTTTTGGTTTTATAGAAATAAATGATGGTTCCTTTTTTAATAATTTGCAAGTAGTATTTACTAATGAATTGTCTAATTTTGACGAAGTTTGTAAATTATCAATTAGTTCAACAATCATTGTGGAAGGTACATTGGTAAAAACTGAAAATGCTAAGCAGGCTTTTGAGTTGCATGCAAAATCTATTGATATATTCAATTTATCAGATAATAGCTACCCTCTTCAAAAGAAAAGACATTCTTTTGAATATTTAAGAACTGTTGCTTATTTGCGCCCTCGTACAAATACATTTAGTGCAGTTTTCAGAATTAGAAGCGTTGCAGCTTTTGCAATACACGAATATTTTCAAAATAATGGATATGTATATGTTCATACTCCAATTATTACATGTGCAGACTGCGAAGGTTCTGCAGAAATGTTTAAACTAACAACTTTAGACTTGGACAAGCCACTACCACAAAAAGATGGTAAAACAGATTTTTCTGAAGATTTATTTGGCAAGAAAGCTTATATTACTGGCTCTGGCCAATTACATGGAGAAACATTTGCTGCCTCTTTTGGAAAAATTTATACTTTTGGTCCAACTTTAAGAAGTGAAAACTCAAACACTAAAACTCACGCTAATGAATTTTGGATGATTGAACCTGAAATTTCTTTCTGTGATTTAGATGGTTTGATGGATATCGAAGAAGATTGCTTGAAATACATCGTAAAACAAGTTTTAGAAAAATGCCCTGAAGAAATAGCTTTTTGCGATAAATTTATCGAGAACGGTTTAATTGAAAAGCTTACAAAATTAATTAACTCAAACTTTGTAAGAATAGACCATAAAGATGTTATAGATATTTTGAAAAAAGCTGATAGAAAATGGGAATTTGAGCCAGACTATGGCGAAGATTTAGCAAAAGAACATGAAAAATATATTACAGAATATTTTAATGGTCCAGTTTTCGTTAAAAATTGGCCAAAGGATATAAAATCTTACTATATGAAAGTTAACCCAGATGGCAAAACTGTAGCAGCCGTAGACTTAGAAGTTCCTGGTGCTGGTGAAATTATGGGTGGTTCTCAAAGAGAGGAAGATTACGATAAATTAGTAGAACGTATGAAACAAATGCATATTGATACTGAGCCTTTATATTGGTATTTAGATTTGCGTAGATATGGTTCTAACATCCACTCTGGTTTCGGTCTTGGTTTTGAAAGATTGCTTATGTATATTACAGGTATGGAAAATATAAGAGATGTAATCCCTTATCCAAGAACACCAAATAATTGTGATTTTTAGATTAAAAAAATCGGGAAGTAAAGAGGCCATTTTATGGTCCCTTTACTATTTTATTTTCTGTCTTACATATTCATACAAAATTATTCCTGTTGCAACAGATGCATTTAGGCTTTCTGTTTTCCCTAACATAGGTATTCTTACCTTCTTATTTGCCAAGTCCTGTACTTCTTTTGTAACACCGTTTGCCTCGTTTCCTATTACTATTACTTTCTTTTTATAACTAATATCATAAATGCTATTTTGTGTTTCCAATGATGTAGCTATTATTTCATACTTGCTTTTTTTAGCATCTTTTAAAGTTTTGCATAAATCGTCTGTTTCTATTACATTTACTCTAAATATAGCTCCCATTGTTGACCTTACTACCTTTGGATTGTAGCAATCTGCAGTATTTTTTGTTACTATTATTTGCTTTAGCCCAACGCTATCTACAGTTCTTAATATAGTTCCTAAATTTCCTGGGTCCTGAATGCCATCTAATGCAAGTATTATATCTTCTGTGTAGTTTATTTTTGTTGCCTTGCTTGGCTTTTCAACTACAGCTAAAATTCCTTGGGGCGCTACTACATCTGTTAAAAATCCAAATACTTTTTTATTAACATATATGCAATCATATTTTGCAATCGTGTATAATAATTTCTGCTCTATTTCCCCAGCCGCTACACATTCTTCGCAAATAACAATCTTTTTAATATACGATTCTTCCTCTATAGCCTCTTCAATTATTTTTATACCTTCTATTATGTAAAGGCCCTCTTCATCTCTATATTTTTTGTCTTTCAACTTTTTTATATTTTTTATTATTTCATTATCTTTACTTGTAATAACTTGCATTTTACAACTTCCTCCACATATAGTTTATACAATTATTCTTAAAATATTATGATATTATAGTTAATAATTCTTTTATCATTCTGATTATTTCCATTTCATCTTTTGAAGACATTTTTAATGTTATATATGGCTCTACTCCTTGAGAGAATTTTAATTTTGGTCCATATTTTCCCACTAAAGTATTTATCATTTTTTCATCAATTTTGATATTGTCTTTATCCAAATAAAATACTACAGCATCTGTTTTTTGCGCTATTTTTAGCACATTTGCAGTTCTACACAACATTTTAATTCTAGCTATTTCTATAAGATTTTCCACTTCTTGTGGCATGCTTCCATATCTATCTATTATTTCATCAATAACATCTTCTATGTCTTTATCATTTCTGCACAATGCAATATCTTGATAAATCTCAATTTTTTGTGCAGTATCCTCTATGTAATTTTCTGGTATGTAACTTGATAAATTGATATCTATTTGAATATCTTTTTCTTGTTTTACTGTGATACCTTGCATTTCTTTTACTACCTCGTCTAATAGCTTACAATATGTATCATATCCAACTTGTTCCATGTGACCAGACTGAATTTCACCTAATAAACTTCCTGCTCCTCTTATTTCTAAGTCTCTCATTGCTATTTTAAATCCAGAGCCAAATTCAGTAAATTCCTTTATTGCCTTCAATCTTTTATCTGCTACTTCTGATAGTAATTTATCTCTTCTATAAGTAATATATGCATACCCTTGTTTATCAGCTCTGCCAACTCTTCCTCTAATTTGATATAGCTGCGCTAATCCTAGTCTATCGGCATTTTCTACAATTATTGTGTTTGCATTTGGTATATCAATTCCAGATTCCAAAATAGTTGTGCATACTAAAACATCTATTTTATGTTCTATAAAATCTTGCATTATGCTCTCTATCTCATTTCCTGTCATCTTTCCATGCGCAAACTCTACCTTCGCTTCTGGTACTAATTTAGATATTTCATCTGCTTTTCTAATTATTCTTTCAACATTGTTAAATAAGTAGAATACCTGTCCATTTCTTTCCAATTCTTTAGTAATAGCTTCTTTTATAATTTCGTCATCATATTCTAGCACATAAGTTTGAACCGGCTTTCTATTTTGAGGTGGCTCATATATAACCGACATATCTCTAATTCCTACTATAGACATATGTAGTGTTCTAGGAATTGGCGTTGCTGTCATTGTTAAAACATCTATATTTTCCTTAATCTTTTTAATTTTTTCTTTATCTTTTACGCCAAATCTATGCTCCTCATCTACTATTAAAAGTCCTAAATCTTTAAACTCTACATCTTTGCTTAGAATTCTATGTGTACCAACAACTACATCTACTTCTCCAAGTTTTAATTTTCTTATAACTTCTTCTTGCTCTTTTTTAGTTCTGAATCTGTTAAGCAATTCTACATTTACCGCAAATTCACTCATTCTGCTCTTAAATTCTTCATATTGTTGGTTCGCCAAAATCGTGGTAGGTACTAAATACGCAACCTGCTTTTGATCCATCACAGCTTTAAATGCTGCCCTAATTGCAACTTCTGTTTTTCCGTATCCTACATCACCACATAGCAATCGATCCATAGGTTTATCAGATTCCATATCCTTTTTTACTTCTTCAATGCATCTTAGCTGGTCATCTGTTTCATTATATGGGAAGCTATCTTCAAATTGTTTCTGCCATGGTGTATCCTTAGAAAACATATAGCCTTTCGCATTTTGCCTTTTAGCATATAGCTCTAGCAAATCTCTTGCCACTTCTCTTAAATTAGATTTAACCCTTGCTTTTGTGTTCTCCCATTCTTTACTTCCTAACCTGTTTAATTTAGGTTCTGCTTCTCCTCCACCTATAAACTTTCTAATGTTATCAAGCATATCTGTTGGAACATACAAAACATCGTCATTTTTATATTTTATTTTTATATAATCCTTTGTAATTCCATCTGCAGTAGTAATTGTATTTACGCCAATGTATATACCAATTCCTTGTGTTTTGTGAACTATATAATCGCCAGCTCTTAAATCTGCAAAAACTACTTTTTCACCTTGCTTAAAAGCATCCGTGTTCTTTCTCTTTTTTTGTTGTTTATTTATAAAATCTTCGCCAGTTATTACTACTAAATTTAGGTCATAACACTCAAATCCTGATGACAAAGTTCCATTCGAGATTACTACTCTTTTGTTCTGTAATTCTAATTTTATTGAATTTTTATAAATTTTTTCTTGAGCATCTTCTAACTTTTCAAAATATTTATAATTTATATTTTCTTGTTCTAATAAGGCTTCTACCTTTTTTGCTCCAGACTCATTACCAGATAAAATTATTACATTCTTATTTTCCTCAATTGCCTTTTTTATATCTTGTGCCAATATATTTAATTCACTTTTGAAGAAATGCAAATCTCTATATTTAAAATTAAATACATTCTTTGAAAATTTTACTGGTTTGCTGTTTTGCAATAAATCTGATTCATATAAGTATATTGCTGTACCTTCTTTTTCTTCCAAATTTACTTTTGAAATATTATTTATTGCATTTGGTACAGCTCTTTGTTTTTCTAACAATGTTTCTATTAATTGATTATTATCTTTTAGAATATTTTCTTGCCTTGCATTTATCTTGTCTATATCATCTATGCAAAGCAAATAATTTTCATCAAAATAATCTAAAAAACTACATTTTTCATCATAAAAGCTGTCAAAATATTTATCTATTTTGCTAATATAATTTCCGGATTTAATTAGCTCCACATCATCTAAAACATCTTCATTTTTTTCTTTAGCTATTATTTCTTCACATATTTTTTCTAAATTCTTTGTTACTATAAGCTCATGTGATGGATATATTCTAACTTCCTCAAGCATTTTATTCGTTCTTTGTGATGTAATACTAAAGCTTCTTATTGAATCAACTTCATCTCCCCAGAATTCAATTCTTATTCCCTGTGTTTTAGTAGTTCCTATATCTAAAATTCCGCCTCTTACACTAAACTGGCCTTTTCCATCTACTATATCTGACCTTTCATAGCCCAAATGGATTAAATCTTGTTTTAATTTATCTAAATCAAACGACTTTCCTAATTTAAATTCCAAAATATTTTGATATATATCTTTCTTGGTAATCATCTTTTGCATTATTGCTTCTATTGTCGTTACCACAATAATTCTATCACTCTTGTTATTTTTATCTTGCTCAAAGATTTTATTTAACGTTTCTATTCTTTCATATGGTAAATCTTTGCTTTCAGCCACATAATCATATGACGCTATCTCTCTTTTTGGAAAATAAAATACATTACTTGAAAAATACTTCAAATCTTGCACAATTTTTCTTGCTTGCAATTCATTGTACGTTACCAAGCAAATGTTTTTATTGGTATATTCCTTTGTTGCTTCTACAAGCTGTATTTTTCCAACGCTTGATAAACCCGATAATATTATCGGGCTATATTTATTTTTTACATCTTCTACGTATTCTAAAAATTTATTAGCTTTTTTCAAATCTTCAATTAAAAAGTTCATGAATAAATATATCTCCTAAATTTTTCACAGCTTCTATTTTACTACAAAACCGACAATTTTACAATATAGAATATCATTGCATATTATGTTAATTTGTGATATAATAAGGATAGAAGTGTATTTTATCACTAATTTTGAAAGGATGTTGTTTTATGGAATTATCAAACATTAAACCATTAAAAGAATTTGGTCTCCAGATTCCTGATAAGGTCAAATTTTCTTCGAGAAATACCACTGAGGTTATGTTCTATCGGAACTTCTATCTAGAATTTTCAGATACATCTGAAAATGCCAAAAACATGCTAAGGAAGTTTCTGAGACAATTTACTAGCAACATCGAAATTAATGTTGTGAAATCATATAATGTAAATTCTCCTCAGGAAGTCCGAGAATATTTACTGGCAACAGTAAATGTTTCTAACGCTACTCAAGAAAAAATTCAAAAGTTTTTATTTTAAGGAGGTCTGTAAATGAATCAAGTTAGTGCAAACCTTTGTAAGAATCCTCGGAATATTAGGATTCGAATAAAAACCAACTGTAGTAAAGATGATTCAATTTCATCTGTTCGAGAGTCCTGTCATACGATTGAGAAAAAAATTGCACGAAAATGCAAAAAATTCTTTTCACTGCGTTTTGTTTCTTACAACTTTTCCAAAGTCGTAACCAACGAAGGTATGGTTGAAGGAGAATATATCATTAATCTCCCATACAGCCTCTCTTTCGGAGCAGGAGCCTTTGTTGACAAAATCAACAAAGAGTTTGAAGAGCAAACATCCTAATTGAAAGCCAAGCTTCAAGTCATGAATTTGACCTGAAGCTTGCTTTTTTATTTTATTATTTCTTTTAATGATTCTATTATATAATCCACATCTTCTTTTGTATTATCGTCTCCAAATGTTAATCTTATGGTTCCTTCTGCCCATTCTCTTTCTAATTTTATTGCTTGTAATACATGTGATGGAGTAGCTGAAGATGAACAACATGCTGAACCTCCTGAGGCACATATTCCCTTTTTGTCTAGCTCTAGTAAAATTAAATTGCTATCTTTTCCTCTAAACGAAATACTTACATGGCCTGGCAATCTTTTATTTAAATCGCCGTTTATACGCACATTTTCTTTTCCGAATTCTTTTATTGCTCTATCTATAAAGTAATTTCTAATAACTGTTAATTTTCTCGTATATTCATCAAAATTGTTTGATGCTAACTCTATTGCCTTACCTAAGCCTGCAATCCCGGCAACATTCTCTGTACCTGACCTTTTATCCCTTTCTTGATGTCCCCCATCTTGAATTCTATCAAACTCTATTCCCTCTCTTACATATAAAGCTCCTACACCTTTAGGACCATAGAACTTGTGTGCGGACATAGAAAGCATATCTATATTCATCTCTTGAACATCTATTTTTACATTTCCAATTGCTTGAACCGAATCAGTATGAAATGTAACGTTATTATTTTTGCAAATGCTTCCTATAGTTTTTATATCTTCTATAGTACCAATTTCGTTATTAGCAGTCATTATACTTACTAATATAGTATCTTTTCTTATAGCATTTGTTAATTGATTCATATCCACAAATCCTTTTTTATCTACTTCTAAGTAAGTAACTTCAAAGCCTTCTTTTTCTAAAGCTAAACAAGTTTGAAGAATCGCTGGATGTTCTATTTTGCTTGTTATTATATGTTTTCCTTTTTGTTTATTAGCGTGGCAAAATCCTTTTAATGCTAAATTATCGCTTTCGCTGCCGCAAGAAGTAAAGTATATTTCCTGTGCTGATGCGTTAATTGCTCTTGCTACTCTCGTCCTTGCTTGGGTAATAGCATATTTAGCATCTCTTCCTACACTGTATAGTGAAGATGCATTACCATATTGATTCATATAATATGGTATCATTTCATTAAGCACTTCTTTTTTAACCTTTGTAGTAGCAGAATGGTCACAATATATTATTTTCATTCACGGTATCCCCTTTTATTGAAAGTTTATAATATATTATGACCATTCTCTTTAAAGTGTTATCATCTTGATGATGATATCCATCTATTCATTTTTATATCTTTATATATGTCCATTACATCTCTATACTTTTGATACTCTTCTTCCCACATCATGGAAGGAATTTTTTCAAATGCATCCGACATTTTCTCTGCTGCTTGTAAAAATATTATCTGCTCTTGTGGTGACATTTTTTCATACTTTTTAGAAAAAGCATACAATTTGTCCAACTCCTGGTTTGCATTTATAAAAGACCAAAAGTCTTTTACTTCTATACCTGCCATTTGCAATTGTATAACTGCAAAAACTACTAATGAAAATATTATAAATAGTAAAACTAGTATAGTCGCAATAATCTCCACGTTTTTTCTCCTTTTAGTTATTAAATATAGCCTCAAATTCTTCGCCAGTAATTTTTTCTTTTTCTAATAGAACTTGTGCTACTGCATGTAATTTTTCTACATTGTTTTGCAATATTCTTGTTGCAGATGCATAGCTGCCATCAATTATCTTTTTCATTTCTTCGTCAATTATGCTTGCTGTTGCTTCTGAATATGTTTTCTCTTGAGCAAAATCTCTACCTATAAATACTTCTTCTTGGTCTGAACCTAAAGTAATAGTACCTATACGTTGGCTCATACCATATTTTGTTACCATTGCTTTTGCAATCTTTGTTGCTCTTTCTATATCGTTGCTTGCTCCTGTTGATATATCATCTAATATTAAAGCTTCTGCTGCTCTGCCGCCTAATAGAGATACAATTTGCTCTTGCATTTCTGTTTTAGACATAAATGATTTATCTTCTGTTGGTTGATACATTGTGTATCCTCCAGCCATTCCTCTTGGAACAATAGAAATTTCATGTACGGCATCTTGAGTTGGTAAGAATCTACTTACCACTGCATGGCCTGCCTCATGGTATGCCACTAATTTCTTTTCTTTTTCACTTCTTACTCTTGTTGTTTTTTCAGGTCCCATAGTTACTTTTACCATGGCATCTTCTATTTCTCTTTCACCTATAGCTTTTAGGTTTCTTCTAGCTGCTAAAAGAGCTGCTTCGTTTAATACATTTTCCAAATCTGCTCCAGCAAATCCGGCTGTATTTTTAGCTATTATTTTTAAATTAACATCGTCTGCGAACTTCTTTTGTCTGCTATGAACTTCTAGTATTTGCTCTCTTGCTCTTACATCTGGAAGAGATACTACTATTTGTCTATCAAATCTACCAGGTCTTAACAATGCTTTATCTAATACATCTGGTCTATTTGTTGCAGCAAGAACTATAACACCTTCATTAGCTGCAAATCCATCCATTTCAACTAATAATTGGTTTAATGTTTGCTCTCTTTCATCATGTCCTCCGCCAAGGCCTGCTCCTCTTTGACGACCAACGGCATCTATTTCATCTATGAATATTATACATGGAGCTTTCTTTTTTGCTTCTTCAAATAAGTCTCTTACACGTGACGCACCAACACCAACAAACATTTCAACGAAATCTGAACCACTTATTATAAAGAATGGTACACCAGCTTCGCCAGCAACTGCTTTTGCAAGTAATGTTTTACCAGTTCCTGGTTGACCTACTAACAAAACACCTTTTGGAATTCTTGCTCCCATTTCTGTGAATTTTTTAGGATTCTTTAAAAATTCAACTATTTCTTCTAATTCTTCTTTTTCTTCATCAACACCTGCAACATCATCAAATGTTACTCTATTTTTATCGTTTGGATTTAGTATTCTAGCTTTGCTTTTTCCAAATGTCATTGTTTTGTTTCCGTTTTGTGCATTTCCAGAACTCATTATAAAGAACCAGAATAATAAGAAGATTATTACTATTCCTACTGGTGTTAAAAATGTTAAGAAAATCATAAATACAGATTCTGATTTTTCAGTAACTTTTACTGTACCAGCTTTCATTGTTTCTTCCAAGTTTTGCATTAAATTATCTACACTTGGTATATTAACTGTTTTTTCTACATTATCATTTTTTAGTTTTACTATAGCTGCAGAACCATCAGCTTCTAATTCTATTGATTCAACTGCATCTGCCTCTATTTTTGCAATTAATTCTGAATATGATAATTTTGTGTTTGCATTATCTAATATTGATGAGATCAATACTATTAATATTACCCCTATTATTAACCATACTGCTAGTGTTTTTAAACTATTTTTCAATTTTTTTCCTCCTTTAAGTTCATCCCTTGTATTATGAAAATATATCACATTATAACAACTATTTCAATAGTTTTTCATATGATACTTCACCCGATTTAACAAATATTTTTAAGTTTTTATTAGGTGTTAGATATTTGTTTCCCACATTTTTCTCACATAATTTTACTATGTCAAAAACATGAATATTTTCTATTCCTCTGGCATCTCCAAATAATTTTGCTATTATATAAATTATTAATCTTTCCTTTATATATTCGTCCAATTTGTTAAATTTTCTTAAATTAATCGTTATTTTGTTGTCTTCTTTTTGTAATAAAATTTCATTATAAGTTTCTAGCAGAATTTTATTTATATATTCTTCTTCTTTTAACACTATTCTTGATAATTTGTTTATTCCAGAAATGATATTAGGATTGTAGTTTTCTTTTAATTCTGGAATCAACAAATTTCTAATTTTGTTTCTTGTATAATTATTATCTAAATTTGATTTATCATACTTCGGATTTAAATTTTTTTCTTTGCAATACTCTTCTATTTCTTTCCTATCACATTCTATTAACGGCCTGATATATTTTCCATCTCTATATGGCTTTATTCCTGTTAATCCATTTATTCCTGTTCCTCTTATGAAATGCATTAGTACTGTTTCTGCATTATCATTTAAGTTGTGAGCTATTGCTATTTTATTTGCATTTATCTTACTTTCTATTTCTTCGAAGAATTTATATCTTTCTTCTCTTCCTGCAGTTTCTTCACTAATTTTATTATTCTCAGAAATTTCTTTTATATTAGCATATTTTATATAAATTTCTATATTTTTATTTTCACAGTATTTTTTCACATACTCGGTTTCTTCTTGTGCTTCTTCCCTTAGCATGTGGTTAACATGTGCAACTGCTATTTTATTTAATTTAAGTTTTTCTTTTAAATTTACTAATGCATTTAGTAAACACATTGAATCAGGACCACCAGACACAGCAACTATTACTGTGTCTTTTTCTTGTAATAAATTATATTTCTTTATTGTTTCTAATACTTTTTCTTCCAACATCTAATTTATCCTTTATGCTATTCCCTATATCTTTCTAAGTTTGCAAATTTCGTATAGCTTCCTAACCATGCTAGCTCTACAGTTCCTGTTGAGCCAGATCTTTGTTTTGCAATTATTACTTCTGCTATATTTTTCTTTTCAGAATTTTCATTATAGTAATCATCTCTGTATAAAAACATAACTATATCGGCATCTTGCTCTATTGATCCAGATTCACGCAAATCTGAAAGCATTGGTCTGTGGTCCGGTCTTCCTTCTACAGCTCTTGATAGCTGTGATAGTGCTATAACAGGGACATTTAATTCCTTAGCTAATATCTTTAACGACCTACTAATTTCGGCAATTTCTTGTTCTCTGCTTGCTCCTCTTTTCCCCGAGCCTTGTATCAATTGTAAATAATCAATTATAACTAAGCCAATATTTTTTTCTAATTTTAGCTTTCTACATTTTGCTCTTATTTCCATTACAGAAATTCCTGGTGTATCATCCACATATATTTCTGCAGTTGAAAGTTCTCCAGATGTTTGTGCTAGCTTTCCCCATTCTTCGTCTTCCAATTCACCAGTTCTAACTTTATTGCTATCTACTAATGCTTCACTACACAAAATTCTGTTAGCCAATTGCTCTTTACTCATTTCTAAGCTGAATATTGCAACTGGGCATCCTGCTCTTGTTGCTGCATATGTACCTATATTTAATGCAAATGCAGTTTTTCCCATTGCTGGTCTTGCTGCAATCAATATAAGTTCAGAGCCATGAAGACCTGCCGTTTTTCTATCTAGCTCCACAAATCCGCTTGGCACTCCAGTTATACTACCTTTTTGATTATACAAATTCTCTAATTGCGTAAAAGAGTCTATCAATATATCTTTTATAGGTGTGTATCCTTTTGAATTTTTTCTTTGCATTACATCAAAAATCTTTTTTTCTGCAACATCCATAATATCTTCTACGTTTTCAGTTTCGTCATAGCCTAAGTTTATTATTTCATTTGCAGTTTTAACTAGATTTCTTAGCATAGATTTCTCTTCTACTATTTTTACATATCTTTCAACATTGGCAGTTGTTGGTACTTTATCTGGTAATTGTGCAATATATTCCAGTCCACCTACAGCCTCTAGTTTTCCCATTGAAGATAATTCAGATTTTAGTGTTATTATATCTATTGGCTCTGCTCTGTTATATATGTTTAATAAAGCAGTGTATATAATTTTGTTGTCTTCTCTGTAGAAGTCATCTTCTTTTAAAACTTCAATAGCTGCAATAACAGCATCTTGGTCTGTAAGCATACTTCCTAGCACAGCTTGCTCTGCCTCTATATCTTGTGGTGGTATTTTTCCTAAGTCCATAAATACAACCTCCTAATTCTAGTCTTTACTTATTACATCTACCTTTAGTTTTCCTAATACTCCCTCGTATAATTTTATATCAACTACAAACATTCCTAGATTTTTAATATTTTCAGATAATAATATTTTCTTTTTATCTACCTCTATTTGATATTGTTTCTTTAATTCGTCAGATATTTCTTTGCTGGTTACTCCACCAAATATTTTTCCATTCTCTCCAGCTTTTACTTTTACTTTTAGCATTATTCCTTGCATCTTTTTTGCTATTTCTTCGGCTTGTTTTCTTTCTTGATCTTTTCTATATTTATCTGCATTTTCTCTTGATTTTAATTTGCTCATGTTTTCTGTATTAGCTTCTACTGCTAATTTTTTAGGAAATAAATAATTTCTTGCATATCCATCGCTTGCATTAATTACTTCATCTTTTTTCCCTACATTTTTAATGTTTTCTAATAAAATAACTTTCATAGTTTTTTTCTCCTTGACTTTTATATATTATAAATGGATGCTATGAATATTAGCATCCAACTTCTGTAAAATATTCATTTATCCTGATTATTAATTCTTGCTTTACTTCTTCTTGAGTCATACCTTCTATTTGTGCTCCGGCTACAGTTATATGTCCGCCACCGCCAAGCTTTTCTAGTATAACCTGAACATTTATATCTCCTATAGATCTACCACTTATACAAATTTTATCTCCCATTTTTCCTATTACGAAAGATGCTGTGATATTGCTTATAGTTAATAATTCATCTGCAGCTTTTGCGCAAGTTACATTTGCATCTGCATCTTCTTTTTCATAAATAGATATTGCTATATTATCATTTATTACTTCTGCATTTGCTACTATTTCAGATATTTTGTTGTATGTTTCTAAATCACTTTGGAACCATTTCTTTACTCTTATTATATCAACTCCACATTTTCTTAAATATGCAGCTGCTTCGAAAGTTCTAACACCTGTTTTAAAAGTAAAGTTTTTTGTATCCATCATTATTCCAGCATACAGAGCTTCAACTTCTATTGTATCTAGCTTTATGTCTTTTTCCGAATATTCCAACAACTCTGTTACAAGCTCACATGCTGATGAAGCATAAACTTCGTGAAATGTTAAAATAGCATTTTCTATATAATCAGTTCCTCTTCTGTGGTGGTCTACAATTACTATTTTATTTGTTTTATCTAGCAATTCAGGCACTTCCACATAATTCTTTTTATCTGTATCTGCGATTATTAGTAATGAATCTTGATTTATTTTATCAAGAGCTTCGTTTTTATCTATTATAACTTTTTCATACTCTTTTACTTGGCTTAAATCTTTTATAAAATTATCTAAGCTAGTTCCGTAAGTATTATTTACTATGTAAGCTTCTTTTCCTACTGTTTGCACTATTTTTCTTAATCCAATGCTTGCTCCCATAGCATCTATATCACTATTGGTATGACCCATTATAATAACATTGCTTGCACCTTTTATTAGTTCTTCTAAAGCTTGTGACACAGTTCTTGCCTTTACTTTAGTACGCTTTTCTAATTCTGGTGTTCTACCTCCAAAGAATGTATATTTTTCATGTTGTTTAACAATTGCTTGGTCTCCACCTCTGCCTAAAGCAATTTCTATAACTGCTTTTGCAGATTTATATTTTTCAAAGTTTGTTTTGCCATCTTCCGTAATAGCAATGCTTAAAGTTGTTTGCAATTTGTCTTCAGTTTTAAGTTCTTTTATTTCGTCCAAAATATCAAATTTTTGATTTATAATCTCTTCAACCCATTTTTCTTCAAAGATACATATAAAAGTATCTCTTTCCGATTTTATAGATATTCCTTCAAATTTGTTTACCCAAGCATATATGCTTCTCTCTATATTCGACATTAATTGCGCTTTTTCTTCGCTGGTTGCTCTTTGCATTAATTCTTCATAGTTGTCAATCATTATTATACCAACACTTATTCTGGAATCATTATATTTTTGTAACAATTCTTCATAATTGCTCTCATCTAAAAAATATATTGTTGCCATATATTCTTTAGAGTTCTTTTTATCTCTTGAACCAGATTTTACATACTCACCTATTATTTTGTATGTTTTATTTCCTATAAGCATCTTCTCACATATTGATACTTCGGCTTGATTTTTCTGGTTCTCTATTTTTATTCTTAATTCTTTAATTATATCGTTTAGATGTGTTCCTATATCTATATTCGAAAATTCTTTTACAAACTTGCTACTTTTCCAAATTATATTTCCATTTGTTTCTAATATTATCAATGGAAATGGTGAATTTATTATTGTGCTTTGTGCAGCTTTATCCACGTTTAATGTAAGCTCATTAATATGTTCTGATATTTCCGTCTTTCTTTTTTGGTTTGACCACAATGTATATAATATTACTATTATATAGAAGATTATTGAAGGAATTATAGCTTTCTCCTCAATAAAACACAATACAATTAATAATATTGCTATTATTACTAAATATATTTTTATTCTTGAAACTAAGCTTTCTATTTTAAATTTACTATTCGGCATATTACCTCTCATTTTCTTAACCTTGCGGCTATTTTTCTTTTATCATACAGAATATATTTTACTCTATTTCAGCTCTTTTGTCAATTTCAAGCGTATTTGTAGCTATTCTTGCCTTCTGTTTATTACATAAGTACTTCCTTGTATTGTTTTAGATAGATGCTTTACTTGAGCGCCTACTTCGCCTATTTCTAATGTATTGTTGAATCTTCCAACATCTACTTCAACTGCTCCTATGGAAATTGATGTAATTGGAAATTCTTCTACTATTCCTTTTCTATTTGGTACCTCCAAATAGCCCTTTTCTATATCTTCTTTATTGAAGTATTTAGATACACCTTTATCAAATTCAGCAATTATCCCTTGGCATATTTCTTCGTATTTTTTATCTTCTACGATTGCAATAAAATCATCTCCACCTATATGACCAACAAAATTATTATCTTCTTCATTTTTATGTACATTATTTACTATCGTTCTGGCTGTAAATTTAATCATTTCATCACCAGCACTAAAACCGTAAACATCATTGTAAGCTTTAAAGTTGTCCAAATCTATATATAGCATTACAAAGTATTCTTTTTTTGCCAATCTTTTCTTCATTTCAGCTTGTATTTGCACATTTCCTGGCAAACTTGTTAGTGGGCTTACCTTTCTATTAATATATAGTAATTCTATAATATTTACTATTGTATAATACATCATTTCTATATCTATTGGAGTTTTTATTACATATGAGGCTGTAGCTTTTAGTATTTCCCATTTGTGCTCTTTTTCTTGATTAGAAGAAATTACGATTATAGGGGTAATAGCATTATCGTCATTGTCTCTTATTTTTCCACATAATTCTACTACATTTTCTTGGATTCCATCTTCATTTATTATAATAAGAGCAGGAATATCCTTTAATGCTGAATCTAAATTCTGTATATTCCCTCTTTTAAATTTAAACATTTTATCACGTGCAAACCTTTTTTGAAGCTCACATTCTAGTTCTTTTTCACCATCTATGATGTATATCTCCCTCATTTTTTCCTCCTATTTAGATTTATTTTTTGCTTTAGATTTTAAGTCTTTAATTTTTTCTCTAATTTCTTTTGTATCTAATTTTTGATTTAAAAATTTATTAGCTGCATCCCATTGCATGGTTGGAAAGGCATTTTTTAGTCTTGTTAACTGTTTATATAATGCCATCTGTAATTTATTATATTTTAGTTCTAATTCTGTTAGATGCTCTGATATTTTAACTTTGCTTTGTGTTTTTATTTTGTCACCTAACGATTTCAATTCTTGCATTTTCTTAGATATTGAACTTACTTTTATACTGCTTGCTATAAGGTCTACTATCATTATAATTCCAACAGCAATATCTATATAAAGCAGATTTCTAGTTCCTATACCTGATGTTAATTTTTCTACCATCGGTTCAATTGCTAAAATAAATACAACTCCTAAAACTCCCCAAAATATAGAGTTTTTTAAACACACTCTTCCTTGTATATTTATTCTTTGGTCTGAATAATCCCAATATTTTGTATGAAATATTTTTTCCATACACTCTCCAACCACATATTCCCAAAATGTTAATACAACAAAGCTTATAACAAATAATAAAGTTATATCTGATTTAAAGTTTTTCAATAATAATTGCATAAATATGGCACCAAAACCGTATATTGGGCAATACGGTCCGGTCATAAATCCACTATTTATTAATTTCTTTTCACAAAAAGATCTATATACTGATTCTAATATCCATCCAGATATTGAATATATTATAAAGTAGAAAATATATTGTAATACTATTATATCTATTGTCATTGCCCTTCTTCCTTAATATGTATATATTCCTTCAAACTCGCTAACCTGTTCACTTAAGTTATACGCATGTACCTTAATTGTTGTTTCTCCCTTTGGTACTTTTTGTCTATACTCAAAATTCTTCATATTTAACGAAGTATTTGGATCTGTTTTATACTCATCTTCATTTATATAAAATACTACCATTCTTAATCCTTCATTATCTGAAGCCCTTATTATTAAATAAGATTGGTCTGTTGGGTCTGATACAACTTCTATTTTTGGTTTTGTTGCACCTTTTACTTGTTGCTCCTTTGTTGCAAAGTTTTGTGCTTTATCTACTGCTTCTATTTTTAAAGTAACTTGTGTTTCTAATACATTATCTATATATCCTTCTATTTTTGTTGGATCATCTTCTGAAGCCTTTACTTTTACTTCTTCATTATCACCATATTTGTAAATAATGTAATCTAAAGCTGTATCATCTGTAACCGTTATCTTTATTCTTGGATCTTCATTTTGTACTGTGATTACTGGCTCTGTTGTATCTTTTTCTTCTTGAACATAATTTTTTACATATGTAGTAGTTCCATTATTAGAGTCTATTACTGTCATGTTCAATTTGTTATTTCCAGGAATTATATTTATTGTTGTTTCTACTTGGTTTTTATTTCTTCCTTGTACTACGGTCTCAGTAGAATCGTTCCAAGAATATTTAATAGTTTTTATTCCTATATCGTTCTTTACTGTTATTTTTACAGAATTTCCATTTCGCTGTGCAGAAACTACGGGAATACTTTTATTTTTATTTTCTTGAATATTTTGTACCATTCCAAAAGCACTGCTACCAGATAGTGCTAATCCAAATACCATTATAATTATTGCAAAAAATCTTACTACAGTTGTAATATCTGACGAATTCGATATTCTTGATTTGTTTTTTGCATTTTTATTTACTGCTTCAGTCATTAAAATCTGGTTCATAATTATTCTACCTTCCATTTTTAATTATGTTTAGATTATAACATACACAATTTTTAAAGTAAATAAAAGAAGTTGCTTTTTTAACAACTTCTTTTATTTTTTATAATACAAATTTCTTTATTAATGTAATTCCGCCAGCTAGTATTACTAGAACAACTGCTGTTATTCCAATATATCTTTGTGCTTCACCTGTTTGTACAGATAAGATTACTGGTGCATCATCTATATCATCTTCTCCTGGTTTTTGATTATCTGGAGTTGAGTCTATATCTGGAGCTTCAAATTCATTGTAATCTTTACTTATTTCTGCTACGTTTACTTTCTTTCCTAAGTTGTCTCCACTATTTATCCATGTTAGCAATACTTCTACTTCTGTGCTTTCCCCTGGTTGTAATAGTATATCTTTTGCTGCATCTGTTGTAATTATATTTTCTTCAATCTGTGTCCATTGTGGATTATCTTCTTGAACAAATTTTAGTCCTTCTGGTATATAATCTTTTATTTCTTTTACATATCCAGGTATTTGACCTTCGTTTGTTACTCTTATGCTATATCTGAATTTTACAGTTACTTTGTTTATCTTGCTCTTCTTTAAATCTACTTTTACTAGTTCTTCTGGGTCATCTTCTGCTTTATGACCTGTTTCTGTTACTGTTTCTTGACCATTTTCATCTATTACTATTGCTTGTGTTACCCATTTTCTTAATGCTAAGTCAAAATATTGTACTTTTATTTTCTCTATATCTTGATCATCTTCGCCTTCATTCCATTCATCTGGTATTGAATCTTTATCTTTTATTTCATTTCCATCTTCATCTGAATCATCTGAAATTTGAGCTTTATTAATTATTATTCTGTCCGATGTATTTGATTCAACAACTTTGAAAGCTACTTTTACATCTTTATAATCTGGTTCTGTCATAGTATTTGGATCAAACGCTTTTAATAGATTTTCTTTTGCTGTTTTTTCTTGATCCTTTGATAAGTAATCTGTTGCAATACTTACAGCTTTTGTTGCATCTGTTGTTTCATTGCCTTCACTATCTAATAATATCCATCTATATTCTTTGTTTGTTTCATTATCTGGTAAGAATTCTAATCCTTCTGGAATATCATCTTTTATTAGACTTGCATATCCATTTACGTTTCCTTCATTATATACTCTAATTGTGTATGTTACTATGCAACCATTAGATACCATTACAGGATCTTTTGTATGAGTATATGTGTATTTTCCGTTACTGTCTATGCTAAATACTGGATATCTATTTTTTATATCTGTATTATTTACTTTTGTAATGAATTTTCTTAATGCTAAGTCAAATTCTTTTATTATTACCTTTTCAAAATCGTCATCGTCTTCTTGACCTGGTACATAATCTTTATTTATTTCATCATCCTTGTAATCAGGTAAGTTTGATGGGATTTCTACGTTATTTTCTTCTGAATCTCTATCTGTTACAGTATTTCCATTTTTATCTACGAAACCTGTAATATCTGCTATATTTGTTACCTTACTTGGCATTGGGTTTGTTGCTACTACTTTGCAAGCTATTTGAACATCTTTGTATTTTAATTCTTGGCCATCAAAAGCTTGTATTAAGTTATCTGTTCCATTGTCTTTTGATAAATGTTTTGTTTTTACTATTTTTGAATTTTGAGCATCTACAGTCCAGCCATATTTTTTATTTATTTCGTTATTTGGTAAAAATTCTAATTGGTCTGGTAGATGGTCTGTTATCTCATTTGCATATCCATCAACTTCGCCTTCATTATATACACGGATTGTATATATAACTGTATCTCCAACGCTTACTGCTACTGGTTCTTTTGAATGATTGTATGTAGCTGTTGTGCTTGTTCCTGCTGCTAATGCTGTTACATCAACTTTTGGAATTCTGCTTGTTATTGCTTTATCATTTACACCAGTAATGAATTTTCTTAATGATAAGTCAAATTTCTTTAGAATTAATTTTTCGAAATCATCATCATCTTGTTGTCCTGGTATATATTCTTCTCCTCTTGATATCTCTTGATCTTTATAATTTTCTAAATCTTTTCCTGTTGGTAAAGTTACATTGTTTTCTTGCGAATCTCTATCTGTTACAGTATTACCATCTCCATCTGTGAATTTAGTAATATCTGCTATATTTGTTATTTTATCTGCCATGTTTTCTGTAGCTACAACTTTGCATCTTACCTTTACATCTCTATAATCTAAATTTGTTCCATCAAAAGCAGCTAATTTATTTTCTCCTTTTGTTGTTTCATTATTTACTGATAGGAAGCTTGTTTTGATTGTTCTTAAATCAGTGCTACTTGATAATGCCCATCCATATTTTTGGTTTAGTCCATCATCTACTATAAATTCAAGTTGTTCTGGTAAGTGGTCTGTTATTTCTTCCACATATCCATCTATTTTTCCTTCATTGTATACACGGATTGTATACGTTACTATATCACCAATTTCAACTCTTACTGGGTCTTTTGTGTGATTGTATGTGGCTGTTGTACTTGTTCCTGCTGCTAATGCTGTTACATCTACTGTTGGAATTCTATTTGTTATTTCTACTCCATTTACGGCTGTAATGAATTTTCTTAATGCTAAGTCGAATGGTTGAGGAACAACTATTGTTGCAGAAACTGTTGGTGTTTCTTTTGCATCTTCAACTATTACTACTGGTTGTTCTGTTGTAGGTGCATTTTTTACTGACCAATAAGTTGCTGTTCTGCGTGAATAGGTACTTACAATTGTCATTTCAATGCCAGCTATTTTTGAACTTGTTGGCATCATTAAATAAAATTCTTGGCCTACTAATTCTTGTAATGTTTTATTTGTTGCTACTATTTTTCCAGAGCTATCTTTTACTCCTAATGTTGGTGTTATAGCTGTAGTAGTTCCATAGTTTTTATATGTTGCTGATATAGAATAATCTCTTTTTGTATTATTATCTACTATTTTATATGGACCTGCAACATAATTTTCTCCTTGTACTTGCATACTAGCATTAGACTTTTCTAAACTAATAGGATTTGTTGCTGTATTTGTTGCTACGTAATTAGCATCTGCATTTGTTATATAATAGTTATATAATGCTTTTGCTGCATCTTGTCTTGCAACACCTTCTGTATCCCCACTATTTTTATAATCTGTTGTATATAAATCTTCAAATGCTTTATAAGTACTATTATCATCATTTACTATTGAATTTATTTTTAATTCTATATCATCATAATGATATGTTCCATCTGGGTTTGTGAAATACCAGATTGCTAATTGTTGAATTACATCCATATCATCATCTGTTAGTAATTCATAAAATTCATTAGGTATTTTTGCTTTTAAAAATTCTTCTCTTGCTGTAGTATTATCTTCACCAATCTTTGTGTACATATTATCTATTACCCACATTAATTTATTGTAATTTTCTCCTGTTGGTAATGGATTGCTATATGGTTCTGTTATTGAACTTCCATCTCTTAAATCAAATTTTTGGTTATATTCACGTATATCTACGCTAGAATTTTCTGAGCCAAATCCTGCACCAGCTTTTATACAGTATATTAATTTATCTGTATTTGCTACAGTATCGCTTGTGCTATTATATTGTGCTATTTTCCACACTTTTTTGTCATTCTGTTTATAACCATATCCAGATTTTCTTAAAGATACTATACCTAAATAAATTGGACCTGCAGATTCTGCTTTTACTATGTTTAAAGTGCTAAATGCAGTAATCATTAAAGTTCCAATTAGGGTACTTAAAATTATTTTTTTCAATTTTCTCATAATTATTAACCTCTTTAATTTTCTTATATTTCGCCACAGTTTGATTATACTACATTTTATTGTTTTTTTCAATCTTTTTTGTTGATTTTTAAAGCCAATTAATATAAAATGTTTTATATTAATTATCGAAACAAAGGAGAATATTTTTAGCTTATGAAACAAAAAAATAAAGTAATAAAAATAGAAAATAAATCTAAACGTTTAAAGTTTTTTGCAATAGCATTCGTTTTTCTTATTATTCTGCTAATTATTAGGATTTTCTGGTTGCAATTTGTTCAAGGTAGCAGTTTAAAAGAAATGGCATATAAGCAAATTACTTCTAGCACGATAATCAGTCCCAAAAGAGGTACAATTTACGATTCTACTCAAAAAACTTTAGCAATAAGTGTTCCTGTAGATACAATCAGTGTAAATCCATCCTTAATTTCTGTTAAAGATAACACCGATGAAACCAATAAATTAAAAGAGAAAGTTGCAAGAGGTTTAGCTGAAACTTTAGATTTAGACTATGATGAAGTAATGGTAAAACTTACAAGTGTAAAATCTGTTGAAATAATTGCCAAAAAAGTTGAAACTGATAAAGTTGAAAAGCTAAAGCAATGGATGACCGATAACAAATATAGTAAAGGAATTAATATAGATGAGGACACAAAAAGATACTATCCATATGAGAATTTATCATCTAATTTGCTTGGATTTTGTGGAAATGATAATAATGGTCTAGAAGGTATTGAATATTATTGGGATGATACATTAACAGGTACTCCTGGTAGAATAATTACATCCATAGATGCTAGCCAATCTTCTATTCCAGATGATAATGAAAAATATGTTGCACCAGAAAACGGTAGCAATATTACTCTATCTATAGATGCAAACATACAAACTATTGTAGAAAAATACTTAAAGCAAGCTGTAGATGAAAACAATTGTAAAAATGGTGGATGTATGATTTTAATGGATCCTAATACTGGTGATATATTAGCAATGGCTACATACCCTGATTACAATTTAAATACACCTTTTACTCCAAACGAAAAACTTTCTGCCACATGGGATTCTTTATCAAGTGAAGAGAAAACAAATAGTTTATACGAAATGTACAGAAATAAAGTAGTAGCTTCTACATATGAACCAGGCTCTGTATTCAAGATTATTACTGCTTCTGCTGGTTTGGAAGAAGGCATTGTACAAACTGATACTCCTGGTGATTTTTATTGTAATGGTTATGAAAATGTTTATGGTGTAAGAATAGGTTGTGCTAAGCAAGCTGGCCATGGAAGCCAATCTTTAAGAAATGCTTTAGAGAATTCTTGTAACCCTGCTTTAATACAATTAGGCTCACGTATAGGTGCGACTACATTATACAAATATATTGGTGCATTTGGATTTTTCGAAAAAACAGGTATTGCAACCTCTGGTGAATCTGCATGCATTTTCCATGAATTAAGCAATGTTGGGCCAGTAGAATTAGCTACAACTTGCTTTGGTCAAAGATTTGAGATAACACCTTTGCAAATGATTACTGCTGCTTGCGCTATAGCAAATGGTGGAACATTGCTTCAACCTAGAATAGTTACAAAAATTGAGAATGTAGATACAAAAGTAACTACTAATGTGGAAGTAAAAAAAGTACGTCAAGTAATTTCTTCTGAAACTGCCGCTAAAATACGCAACATGATGCAATCAGTTGTTACAGATGGTGGTGGTCAATCAGGTGCAGTTGCAGGATATTCAATCGCAGGAAAAACAGGAACTTCTGAGCCAAACTCAAACCATGAAGAAGATGGCTATACTGCTTCATTCTTAGCAATCGCTCCTGTAGAGAATGCTCAAGTGGTAGCTCTTTTAACATTATATGGACCTCAAGGAAGTAGCCATTATGGTGGAACTATTGCTGCTCCAGTAGTATCTCAAGTTTTAAGTGAAGTATTACCTTACTTAAATGTTCCTTCAAATGATTCAGCTGCAACAAGATCTAATACTATTACAGTACCAGATTTAAAAGGTAAAACTATAAGTACAGCAAAACAAATATTATCAGACTTAGGTTTAAGTGGTTTAACAAGTGCTTCTGATGACGAAATAATTACATCTCAAACGCCTAAAGCAGGAATATCACTTTCTGAAGGTGGAGTTGTAAGACTATATACAGAAAACAATGGAACAAGCATTTCTACTACAGTACCGGATTTGAAAGGTAAATCTCTTTACGCTGCTAAAACAGCTTTAAAAAATAAGAATTTAAATATTCAAACATCTGGAAGTGGAATAGTTGTTAGCCAAGATATTTCTGCCGGAACCTCTGTTGAAGAAGGTACGGTTGTAAAGATAACTCTCCAAGAAGTAACTAGTGATTTACATTAAAAAATATACCAGTGGATTAATTTCCATTGGTATATTTTTCTTTTTCTAATGCTGGATATGTAAAGCTAATTCCATTTTGCGATACTTTTCCATTCGGAAAGTGGTTTGTATCTATCACATCCGAGCCAACCAAAAAATATTTATATTTTATATTATTTGTTAAATACCCATTTACTAAAATTGGATCATCCCAAGTTGTATCTACTGCATACCATTTTCCATCCATTTGTACATAATTCCACTCATGGCTTTCTGTAGTTCCATTTGAATTTGTTGCTTCGCCCACCACTAAAATGCAAGGTATATTTAATGCATCCATTATGTATTTAAAACTTTCTGCATACCCTTCGCAAACTGCCGATTTATTTACTAGCGCACCATATATATTATATGAATTATGCCCCGATATTTCTGTTCCATATTCAATATTATCTACGATGCAATCATGAACTTGAAGTATTTTATTATATGTATCTCCTGTTAATTGAGCTATTATTCCATTTCTTATATTATTTAGTTTTGTTGAAGCATTTTTTACATCCTCTTCATTTTCAAATCCGTCTTCTAAATAATTAGAATTTTCTTTTGCTCCCATTGTTAAATAATATTTTGTGCTATTTCCTGAAGTTACTGTTTTTATATTTAATTCTACTTTTGAAATATCTATATAAAATAATTCTACTCTATCCATTATTATTGCATCCCAAGCAGATTGAAAGCATTTATTTAATGCACTAAAATCATTTTCATCTGCTATTAAACTGCTCAAATCGCTGGGTAAATTTATAGTATATTTTCCAGTTTTAAGATTTTCAATATTTTTCTCTATTGAATCATATATTTTCTTAGAATTATTATCTAATTGATTGTAATAATACTTAATTTGTTTATCGGCCACTGTAACTTCATTAGTAGCATTATCTGTTATACTTGGTGTTATTGCTTCAATATTTTTACTTTCTTCTACTTTTTCCACATTTTCTTTTGTTACATTAGTTGTTTCTGTATTTTCTCTAGCCACTATAATTTCTGAAGTTCCATACATCTTCCAATACATGTAGCCTAAGCCTGCAATCAACACAAAAATTAAAATTAGTATTATATTTATTAAAATATATGTACTTATCGCTTTTGCTTTTTCCTTCATACATTTTCTCCAATTAATATAGTTTTACAATTGCATGCAAAATTTTCTTATCTTTCGACTTTATTGATACTATATTTTCGTTTTCCTCTTTTGCATATAGACAAACTATTTCATCTTCTAATTTTATTTGCTTTTTATACATTACTTCTATGTTATCGCACTCATCTGACCTATACACTTCTTCTGGTAATGCTTCATATGCAAAATCTAGATAATATAAATTGTGAACATGATTATTTATATCTATATCTCTTTTGATAACCTTATATTCTACTTCTTTTTCATATTCTTTTGGTTCTTCTAATTTATCTATGTTTTTATTTTCAAATACATGTTTATCTTCTGGATCGTAATCTTTTATTATATCGTCAGTTATTTTTTCTATTAAGCCGGTATATATGTTTATTAAAATCCACTTGCTACTTGCTATAATTAATAAATTGCCTTTTTCATCATATATTTCGTAATCTCTATATGTTGATATTTTATTAATATTTTGTGCCCATGTTTTTATTGTAAGTTCTTCATTATATATAGGTCTTCTTATTATTTTTACTTTCCATGCCAAAAGTACCCAGCTTAATCCTGTTTTCTCTACTTGATTTATTCCTAGTCCAATTTTTTCAGATTGCCTACCACCAGCATTTTCTAGTATTTTTAATACTGATTTATTAGTAATTTTATTTGACCTTCCAATATCACTAAGTTCCACTGTATATTTATATTCATAAATTGCCATATAACCACTCTTTCATTTTTAAATCCATTGATATTTTTATTAGTTCATACTATATCATAAAATTGTGAATTTTTAAACGGATATTTTTAATCTTATATTTTTATATAACATTTTTCCTTTATAAATTCTTTTATCTTTTTTTCTTCCTTACCTTCATAATAAGAAATTAATAACTGTTTAAATTTTTCATTTTCTTCAACTGGAATAGAAATAATTCCTTTTCCTTTTGAAATTAAATAATGATTACTATATATTACTGCTGTTCTTTTATTTCCATCAATAAATATTTGTTTCTTCATTGTATATAATAAAAGTTCAATAGCTCTATCTACATCATTTAAATCTTTATTAAATATTTCTTCTAGTTCTTCCTTAATTACACTTTCAATAGGTAAATCTGGTTTCCATGTTGTTCCACCTATCGTTACTGGTGTATTTCTTACTTTACCTGCTGTATAGTAAAATCCCTCTTCTACAAATTTATTTATTTCACATAATAAAGCAAAATTTGTATTGCTTAAAATAACATTCTTGTTTAATATAAATTCCCAAGCATGTTTTAAATTTACTATTTTTAATATATCCTCTGGAGTCATATTATTTACTTTTCCGCCTTCAATAATGCTTTCTGTATCTGCAAATGTAGTTGCAACACCTTCCAATATGGCTTGTTTATAAATTGTATCCGCTAAATGCCTTTTAGCAAAGTCTATGTTTTGTTCTACTTTTTCTGAAAGTTCTTCTTCCATATAATTAAACTGTTTTAATTTTTTCGTTATTTCCCTTATTTGTTTTTTCAATTGTTTTGCTTTAATACTATTATTTAATACTAGATTATATAATTCATCAGAGTATTCTCCCACATATTTTGTTAAAGCTACACCATCTTCTCTATAATGTACATATATATACTTATTTGAATTATTTTCTCTTATTTCTACTGAACCATATGCTAACGATTCCAATTCATGTTCTAAAATTTGTTTATTTTGTAAAAGATTCATAATCTCAATTTTTTCTTCCATAGTTTTCCTCCTTATAAATGTGAAACTTTTTTATAAAATTTATTTAGTTTTGTTTCACATTTATATTATACAACAAAAATAAAAAATGTGAAACATTTTTGCACTTTTTTTACAAAATTGTTTCACATTTTTTAATTTTTAGTATTCAAACTTAATTTTATACTCTCTTGCTATTCTATTATTAAAATCGGACGAGAACCGTATGTAGCTGAAACGACTGTCGTTCGCATGGGCGTTGAGACGGCTATACACTGGATTGTCTGAGCCAATGCTGCCATCATCGCCGCCTCTGCGAGCACGGGTGTTGGTACCGTAAGCCTCTTGGGTCCATTCCCAACAATTTCCAGCTAGATCATATATGTTATTTGCTTTCCAATA
>ULQP01006721.1_pt1 | contig 68895 bp, 67 predicted proteins | sample 1954571 | NCBI WGS metagenome assembly ULQP01 (sample SAMEA4835657, study PRJEB28245) | human gut metagenome | biome: gut microbiome; material: fecal sample | place: Denmark | collected 2008 | reverse complement strand
CCCTTAATCGTGTATTGGATGATAGTTGCGGATTTTAGGTTTATATCTTATTTTTATGTATCCGCAAAAATATAAAAAGTGTCGTTCTTATGAAGAAAAAACGATATTAAAATAGGAATATATTAAAAATGAGCTACTTATGAGTATTTCTCATAGAACGAGGTAATGACTTGGGAATAGTCACAAATTCTGTGATGTGTGGTGTATTTCTGTCAAACAACTTTTTTTGATGCAAATGTACACAAATATAACGAACGAAAAGAAGAATAAGCATTTTTTCTTTCCATGGTATTGTGACTATGCGGAGAGACAGCCCTTTGACGAAATAAAACATCGCCATACACTCAAAGAGGTTGGCGATGTCGCGGAAGGTCGGTATGATTGGAAGATTGAGAGAGGGCGAGGTGGAGTCACCCTATAATGGTTATTGCTTTTTTATTGTAAATTCCAACTTTTGAAGTCCCTTTTTATAAACATTGGCAAGGATGAGTGCGTAACGGACTTCTTCGCCGGATTGCATGGTTTGGATAATACGGGTAAACTCATCTTCGGGAATGACGCTTTTGAACATCGGACCATGTGAATCGTTGCGTATCAAACGAATGTCATCGGTAAACGGTGAAAAGACATACGAATAAGTCGCCTGATATGACACCGTCTGAAATTTAACCCAATTCGGGTCTTCTTTGTCAAGGACATCTTCCAACCAAATACGGGCGTTGTCGTATGACGGCAGCGATGAGCCATCGCCGTAATATATATTACCATCCTTATCAACAACGAACTCCTTGCTGATTGCGTACTTCTCGAAAGGACACAAATCATGGTATTCGATATCTTCTTCCGATGTTATCTCTTCATCAACCGGAACTTCTGGTTCCGTGACAACTCTGTCCTCAAGAATACGGATAAGCGAATAAGTACGGTCGGAAGCATCCGCAGGTGGATTTGCGAGGATTGTCCGCCTTACCGAGAGATAATACTCATGTCCTCTTACATAGGTAAAGCCCTCGATGCTGTTGAATCCGAGAGGTTCCCATACTCCGGGATTATCTTCCGACATGACAAGCATACACTCGATGGGATTCTCCTTCTTGTCGTCGCCCCATGCATACATCACGCCTGTTTCTGCTGAAATCTGCATTCTAATCTCTTTGACAGAATCTTTAGGCTCATCATCGTTACTACATGCTGTTAGTCCTACCACTGCAAACATAGCCATAAGCAGTATTCCGAAAAAGTCTTTCGTATTCATTTTTATCTTTTTAATTGTTAGCTATTATAAAAATGCAAAAACTATAAAAACATTGCATCTCGAATGCAACTTTTTATTTCGTATGTCTTGAATAAAGTTGCTCCAATCCACAATCCAAATACAAAGGTAGTGAATTTCCTATCAATGACCTTCTTCGCAGAGCAAAAATCAGAGTTTTAAGACTTATTTCATACGCCATTTGTACCCCTATTGGCTCTCAATGCGCAAAACATGCTAAAAATCAATCATGTCAAGCAATTCCCCGACAATTCCTTTGTGGTTTTGACCTCATTCCGAACGGCCATCGGCAAAGTATAAAAATACCTGCCGATTGTTAAGTTTTTGTTAAATTTTCATCTTCACACGCATCTTCTTCCTATCCTCTCACTTCCTCAAAAAACAGCTTTTATACCCCGTTTTTCCATAGCCGGATTTTTGTACCTTTATTTCCTTATGTTGCTGATATTCAGCAACAAAAACTCTCTCATATGGATTCTCTATTTTCATGACTATAACAGTTATTTGATGTTGTTCCGTTTTACAGAAGTACTCCTTGATGAAGGATCTCTGTCAAGAAATCTGTTCACAAAGACATCTTCGATTTTCTGATATCCGTTAACGACACAGTCCTCCACATGTTTATATGCTTCGACTACACCTTTTTCAAGTTTCTTGTAAGTATTGACAGCTCCATTTTCGACAACTTTGTAAGCTTTGATAACTTTTTCACTCATTGCCCCCTGTGAACTTGCAACAACAATTGTCTTTTTCATATCACTTATGTTTTTTTGATTTGACAATGCAAATGTACCCGGAATGATAACACATAATTTATATAAACCTCAGAGAAAGTTTTCCAAAACTCCTTTTTTAAAGTAGATTACTGAAATATTTTCCCTTTTTATTGCCATATTTGCAGAAAAAACAATGTTAACATACACTCAATGGAAAAACAGCGTGACGGGGGATTTTGCCCATGGCAATAGAATAGGAGAAGACCTGATATTGTTGAAAAGCACTGAGCCTGTACAGAAGAAACTCGGACCGTTTCATGCAGATATGACAATAGCTATCATCATTACAAAAGGCGCCTTTAAGATAAACATAAACATGACCGACTATGAGGCTACGGCCCCTTGCATGATTACGATCCTACCCAAACAAATTTTTAAGGTTGTGGAACTTCCCGATAATATGATGGGGGATACAATCATCATGTCGAACAGATTCTCGAATGAGTTGTTCAGTGAATATTCAGCGTTTAACCAGCTTCGTAAGATTGTCGAATTCAATCCAGTAATACGCCTGGACGGTATGGAAAGAGCATTCAATATATATTTAGAACTTTTGGAGAATCTTCTGAAATCTCCAGTGATAGAGGCCTATAAATTCGAGGCAGCAAAACATCTTACCCTTTCCATGTTTTACAGTACGGTTTCCTATCTTCACAACATTAACGAGATTAAACCAACAGATCGTAGGTCAATGATTTTCAATCAGTTCGAGAAAGATGTGAAAACAAATTACAGGAAGGAAAGGGAAGTTAGTTTCTATGCCGAAAAGTTGTTTATAACGCCGAAGTATCTGTCCGCAGTTGTATTGCAACAGACTGGCAAGTCAGCCCTAAAGCTGATAAATGAATATGTTATCAACGACTGTCAGGCACTTCTCCTGTCGACAAATCTGACAGTGCAACAGATTTCGAATAAGTTGAATTTCCCGTCACAGGCTGCATTCAGCAAATTTTTCAAGCGGATGACAGGATTTTCCCCACTGGAATACAGGAAGCGAATACTGTAAGATTAGTCTTTTCAGTAAGACAGTTTCTGAATGCACATATTTAAAATAGTATACTAGTAAGTTGTATTATTACGCATTTGTTTATCTAGTCGTTCCTCAATTGTTCTCCCGTCACAGGCGGTGCTGTTTGCTTGCGCATAACACGGGTGCAGAAACGGAGTTTGCTTGGACAAGATTCACTCCCCATACGCAGGTTCGTGGTATGACCGCGACCTATAGTTCGACACAAATATACGCCCACACATAAAGTGTAAACGGCCATATACATCGGTATAGTATCTTTTAATGGCTAGCAGGTCAGTTTTGTCACATCTTTTCCAAACCGAGCACAACTTTGAAACGGGCCCTGATAAAAGACTGCAAGCCCAATCGTGCATCAGCGAGAAACAGACATTTCTTTCATTTTCTTTTTGACAATCTTGTTCCAATAAACAAAAGTCAACAAGGCCAGTGCGGCTCCCACATAACCTATGACCGAGATGGAGAGGTGTGTGCATACCTGACCTCCTATATAAGTGCCGCATGCTATTCCCAGGTTGGTAAGACCAGAAAAGATAGACATTGACACTGCTGTGGCTTCGGCCGGGGAATTGTTTATCGTTTCGGCCTGTAATACTACGTTCGAGGCTGTAAATGCCATACCCCATAGGGCACACAACAGAATGATTGTCACTCCACAATAGGCAGCTGCCTGAAGCAGCATGAGGCAACCGAAGATACATAAAAGTACAACTCCGAAGAACCTGTAAGGATTCTTGTTGTAAAACTTGGAGAAAGCAATGCTGCCCAATATTCCCATAGCCCCAAATATCACCAGTGTGGCCGTAATCCAACCATCCTGCAAGCATGCGACCTGTTTCAGAAATGGTTCTATGTAACTGTATCCGGTGTAATATGAGGTGGCAATGGCAAATGCCAAAATGAAAATTCCTACCAAAAGAGGTCTTTTGAAAAGAATCGGGAGTTTCCGCAATGAGAAAGTTCCCCGGCTCGGAACTTTCGGAAGCATCAGCAGCAGATATACCATCAGAGCAAAGGCAAATACTCCTATGCAGAAAAATGTCATCCTCCATCCAATATACAGACCGATGATTCGGCCAATAGGCAGCCCAAATATCATGGCAACAGACGTGCCGGTTACAATCATGCTCAGGGCAAGTGCTCTGTACTTCTCGGGTACAATCCTTACGGCTAGAGGCGAAACGATAGACCAGAATATGGAGTGTGCACATGCCACACCAATTCTCGACATCATCAGCATGTTGTAGCTTGAGGATGCTGCCGAGAGCAGCTGAAATACCATGAACACGAAAATTACGCTCACAAGAAGCTTTTTCATCTCGAATCGTGATACTACAATCATAAGAGGCAACGAAAGTAGCATGACTACAAAGGCGTAAACTGATATTATCATTCCTACTTGCGATTCGGTCGTGGAGAAGGCAGTCGCTATGTCTGTCAAAAGGCCTATCGGAATAAACTCAGAAGTATTAAAGATAAAGGCGGCACAAGTCAATCCTATCAGTGCCAACCAATTTTTTGTTGACATCGCGTTGTTTGTTATTTGGGCTGCAAAATTATATATATTATGGATACGTGTAACAATTAATCGGGGTAATATGTAATATTATAGGCCGACTATAAACAGGCAAAACACTAAAAAGACTTAACTATAATATCTATTGTATAACAAACAATTACTAAAACATTATTTCTATTTTTGAGATTGTAAAAATATGACACAATAAATCTTTGAATAATGTTTTTACTCCATAAATAATACAGATTTATTAATAAGAGTTTATCTTTGTATTTTAGCAATATAAAGATATTGATATTATAATTATATTCATCAATAAAAAGACATCATATCATGACCCATTAATTTCACTATAAATATATGGAACCAGAAGTTTTTTTCGAAAAAAGTATTAAGATAGCAAAAGAGTTTGGACTGATTGACAAGAGTGAAGGAAGGAAAAAACAGAACTCTGTCATTCGTAAAAATCTTGGGAAGGGAGATGATAATGTTCCTTATTTTGCCTTCATTAATCCGGTGGAACCTCCTAGCGGACCATATTCTGATTTTTCTCTGGTATTTCTGCCAGCAGGTGATCAAAAAGATAAATATGTCATGACAATTGGAGTTGGATCAGAAGGGTTCAGAAATGATTACGAACTCGCAACAAATCCTGGGATGAGAAGACTATTCCTTAAACTACTTCCTAGCAATGATGAATATTACCCTTTCTGCAAACCTAAATTTACTGATATAGAGACGCCCGTAAATTTTACTGCGGTAGAAGAAGCTACAAATATTCGTCTTGATAAATATCAAACGGTGCTTTCTATTGGTTGTTTAATTGACACATCTAAAAATGAGGATATTGAAGTAGCAAGTGCATGGATTGCACAATATGCCGATATTCGTAAATGGGCATCTAATGCGTCTCAAAGAGCTGCCATATCTAAAGCAATTAATAATATAAGAGAGTGTCATACAAAAACTGACAATAAAACAGAAGTTCAAAATCTTTTAGAGAAAAGACGTTTTGTTGTCCTTCAAGGGGCTCCCGGAACAGGGAAAACATATCTTGCTGAAGAAATTGCCCAAAGTTATGATAAAGTGTTTTTTACACAGTTTCATGCAGAAACAACTTTCTCTGATTTTGTATATGGCATCTTTCCAAAGTTAAAAAGCGAACATATTGAATACGAGCCTAAATACGGTGAGCTTTGCGAAGCGATAAAATATGCTTCAGAAAATCGGGACAAAAAAGTTATTTTAATTATTGATGAGATTAATAGAGCAAATCTAGCGAATGTATTGGGCCCCGTCTTCTATCTTTTTGAATCGAAAAGACATACCTCTAATAATTCTATTAGAATTGGAGAAAGAAGCATATCTGAAATACCTAAAAACCTATACGTTATTGCAACAATGAACACGGCAGACAGAAGCATTGCTGTTGTAGATTTTGCATTACGTCGTAGATTTGCATGGTACACAATCAAACCCACATGCTTTTCTGTAGGAGTCATAAAAGAAAGCAAAGAACTATTTGAGGAAGTAGCATCTATTTTTGAGAAATACGCTTCAGATGCAGAATTGAATCTCCAACCGGGAGGATCATACTTTATGGCTAATGATATTCATGAACTTAATCAGAAAATCGAATATGAATTAATGCCTCTTATTAAAGAATATCTTGAAGAAGGACTGCTTACTTCTGCTGCAGGAGAATTTGGTGATTTATTTTATCGCAAAATCAAAAAAAATATATTTGAATAATGTCAGTCATTCAAATACAATGCCTTAAGGAATACTTCATTCCATTTGCTAAGATTAATATCGACTGGAAAAGAGATAAACGATATCCAGAACAAGCAATTCAACGGTTTATCACTTTTAACAGAGACGTATTCTCTTTTTTAGGAGTCTCAGCAAATATCGATGAAGTCAACTACGAAAAAGGGATCCGATTAGTAGCATCAAATTTTATAGGAGCAGCACCACTAAGAACGCCATCATCGGGAAAATACTATACTGATATTCACGTCATTCCTCGTTTTGGTGAAAACATATCTGAACTTGCGTATTTATTAAAGGATACACTGGAAGCAGAATATATTGATAAAACACTTTATCAATCAGACCAGATGCGTGCTCCATTTTATTTCGACTGCATCAATTACTTTAACTCTTTTTTAACAGCATTAAATGATCCATGGAACAAATTTGATTCTAAAATTAAGACAGAGTCAAATCCCTGCAGTTCAACAGATTGGTTAAAATACATTCAGAAATCTATTAACCCTAGCAATACACTCAAATTTGAGAATCGAAAGAATATCCTCTCGAGAGAACATAAAGAATGACAAGAACTAACGTATATGCTAAACATTGCTATTTGTGAATTCGAATCATTTAGAACACCGGCATTAATTAAACAACGTTATTTTAGTATTGTTGCGACATTAAAAAAATACATAAGTGAACACCAAAGCGTTAAGCCAATGGCAACGTTTCAAATTCGTGCATTTGATACGCCCAAAATCAAAAAGTTAAAAGAGAATGCTAACAAACTTTTAGCACATAATTCTACAAATAGCAAATCATGGAGAATAGATTCTGCAGAATTATTTGAAAGATATGTTCAATACATATTAAGACAGGTAGGCGATATTTGCGGGGCTCATATTATGTGCAATAAGAAAATTTCTATTACGGGAGAACATCGCCCTACATGGGTACTTAGATATCTCGAACCTGATATTGTTTTACACAAAGAAAACAAATTCTATTTTGCAGATGCAAAATATAAAGCACATATGCTCAATGTACACTCTTCTTCTACAGATTTAAAAGACACCTTCAGATCCGACCTGCATCAAATTCTTGCATATAGTTCATTTGACTCAACAAAAAACAAAACAGTAATACTAGTATACCCATGTAATAAATTCAAAAATATAAAACTTGAAGCTGTAAATAACATTGGTAATGTACGTAATCAAGTATTCCTAATAGGGCTTCCTTTTACTACAGTAGGTTTAGATACTTTTATCAATCAGCTCTCTGAAATTTTAAAGAACTAATTTATATTATAATATTTATTATACACGTCTCAAAGGCTTTTATCGCAACGCAATCCATATTTAACAGGCTCTAAATGCCCGCGGAGAATAGCCGGTAAATCTTTTAAAATATTTTCCGAAGTCGGATAGTGTAGAGAAATTGAACATGTCTGATATTTCACATATTGGAGATGTCGAAACTTACACAAATTTGGAGACATATTCGTAATCTGACAGACTCGTCATTGTAAACCGACTTCGATACATACTATTTTCATATCTTTTGGCACCGAAGATAAATTTTTTCGTAAGTTTGCAATATATAAAACCATTCTATCACTATGGAAACTATTGCATGGATTACGCCTTATTACTTTATAGAAACCGATATATATATTATCCCCTTACTGACAACACACTACCGCATAGAGTGGTATATATACGTAACCAACAACGAACAGCTGCCATATAAAGAGGACATAGAAAAGCTTTCGTCTCATAACAACCTCACTATACATGTAGAGCGTATTCATGGCCGACAACGTAGCCTCAGCGTGTTGCGCGGGCTGAGCCGGATGCTTCGAGAGGTAAAACGGCTATCGCCCAGGCTTGTATATACGTGTATGTCGGGATTTCCATATCTGACGCCTCTTGTCAGGCACTTCTTAGGTACACGCAGCACTGTTATAGCGGCTCATAATGTAACAACCCCGCAAGGGGCTTCGAGCTATCAGATTGCCCAGCTATATACTTCATACACGTTAAGCACATTCCGGTACTTCCAGACCTTCTCCAAAAATCAGTATAATCTGCTGAAAAAACTATACCCCGACAAAGAGACGTTCTATGCGCCATTCATTTTGAAGGATTATGGCAAAAGCCATACTACACCGGGCAAACTGATTACGTTTCTCAGCTTTGGTTATATACGTGATTATAAACGTATTGATGTATTGATAAACGCGGCTGAGAAGGTATATACAGAGACACAAATACCTTTCAAGGTATGTATTGCCGGCAAATGTAACGACTGGGAGAAGTACCAACAACTCATCAAACACCCTGAACTCTTCGACCTGCAAATACGAAGTATTCCTAACGAAGAGGTGGCCGACCTCTTCGGCCGTTGTCACTACTTTGTCACGCCTTATCAAGACATTGCGCAAAGCGGCTCGCTTATCGTAGGCATCAACTACGAAAAGCCAGTAATAGCCTCTGACCTTGAAGCTTTTAAGGAATATATACAAGATAATAAAACGGGATTTCTAATGCAGCCAGCCTCGGTCGACGACTTAGCACGCATCATGAAGAACATACTGTTGCATCACGACTCGTTATACCCTACCTTGTGCAACAACGTAAGGGAGATGAAAGAGACAGAGTTTGCTCCCGAAACAATAGCTCAACGATACATCGCATTTTTCAACCACGTCATGCAATGAAAAGTGTACATCTCGCTACCGACCAGACATGCACGGGTTGCATGGCATGCACCGATTGCTGCCCTACTCAGTCCCTGACACCCATAGTAAAAGCCGATGGGCATCGCTATGTAGCGTACAATAGTGACAGCTGCATTTTATGTCATAAATGCGAAAAAGTGTGTCCCGTCGTCAATGGGAAACCTTACGGCAATCTGTCGTTAACAGCCTCTACTCCCTATGCCGCCTTCTCACGCGATAGCCGACTTAGAGAAAAAGCCGGCTCGGGAGGTATATTTGCGGCCATAGCTGTTTATATACTATCAAAAGGCGGTGTAGTGTGTGGTGCCGAATTGCAAACCGACCACGTAAGGCATATCATTATAGAGAGACCCGAAGAAATAGTCCGCTTACAAGGTTCGAAATACATGCAGAGCGACACAACCGGCATCTATCAACAGATAAAAGATTACTTAGACAACGGTCGCATTGTCTTATTTTCGGGCGTGGGCTGCCAGGTCGCAGCTTTGCTTTCTTTTTTGGGGAAACATAAGTATATCGACCTTCTATACACCATCGACCTTATTTGCGGAGGTGTCCCCTCATCGCTTTTAGTCAAGAAATTTCTCTCCGATTCTCCCTTACATCCACATGGTATAAACCGGTTTAGAGAGGGCGAAAAATATATCTTCTCTTATCTCGATACCAATAACAAAGTTATAACTCTCCCACCACAAGAGAGAGCCTTACCACTATATGGATATACCTCGGGATTAACCAATCGCTACTGCTGCAACAACTGCCTGTTTACCGGCAGCCACCGATTATCATCGGCTACCATAGGTGACTTTTGGAACGACCCTGTAAAGAAACCTCATCGCTCAGTAATAATATGTCACAATGTACAAGGACTGGAACTTCTCGAAAATGCCGACATAGAAAAAGAACCCATCTCTTGGGCTCAGTTTCTTCCCTTCAATAGTCGTCTCGTCTATGGAAAAGCTCCTTACGGCCACCGTATAGAACGAAAATACCTTGCCCAGATTTTCGGCCGATGCTCATATAAAACCTTAGAAAAAATTTATGCTACCCGCATAAAACCATACGACATTGCCTGGATGTGTTATAAAATAGAACGACATCTATTTCAGAAATGGGCATTACGTTCTGCCAAAAGATTTGCACGTAAGCTTTTAAGCAAAGGTTACAGACAGGACTAACCACAAAACAGCCTCTACACAAACTGCCCGCAACATACTAAATAGCCATATAAATGTCGCTATAGAACAAATCGCAGAAATTCAAAGACTAAAAGCAGCACGATTTTAAGCTTCGACTAAAAACATTTAAGCTTTCAGCGTTGTTTTGTTCGTAGCAATGCAAAGGTATGTCATATACCGCCGTAGCATTGCTAACGAATGTTTATTTTTTACCAAACAATGCGTGATATGAAAAAAGCTATTCCGTTTTTCTTTGTGGCTCTCGCCTTGACGGCGTGTGAGAAAGAGCCCAATCTCAACCAATTGTCAAGCGATCTGATAGTATACACCGACTATGACAAGACGTGCGACTTTGGCAATTATGCTACGTTTGCCATACCCGACAGTATTCTTGTGCTCTCTGATCGCGGCAAACCAACCTATTATGCAGCCGACGACCCCCGTACTATCGCCATCATAGGTGCATTCACCAGTGAGATGGAACAACGAGGATATACACAAATCGACAACACACAAAGTGCCGACCTTGGCGTGCAAGTCAGCTATGTAAAAAACACCAACACCATTGTGACGTATGCCACCACCAATCCATACTGGTGGTACGGCTATGGCTATTACTGGCCTTGCAGCTATTGGAATCCCTACTACTGGGGATGGGGCCCATACTATGGCTATCCTATCACCTATAGCTATACAGTAGGATCGCTCATTGCCGAAATAGTAGCCATCAAAGATGCTAATGCCACAACCAAAAAAATTCCTGTTGTATGGACAGCATACATGGCAGGAGTTATGTCGAGCAATCAGTTAGACCTCACACGCACCCTCTCGGGTATATATCAGGCCTTTGAACAATCGCCCTACATCAACGCACAATAACAAAATAGGGCTTCGTTTTCATTTATCACCCCTTAAAATATTATTGCAATGAAAAAACTCTCAGTCATAACATGCGCGATAACATTATGTATCGCGGCCTTTTCGCCCCTACGGAGCGACGCTCAATTGATGAAACCAATGTACTTTAATGTCGACTGGCAATTCAACGCTCCCGTCAGCAACAATTATGCCGACGTAGCAAGCGGCTGGGGTATGAGCTTCGAGACAGGCTACTACGTCATGCCACGTTTGGCGGTGGGACTTTATTTCTCATACCACACCAACCATAAATATGTAGGCGAACAAGTACTTCAACTCAGTAATACATCGAGCCTGTATACCGACCAACAACACTCTATCTTCCAAATGCCTTTTGGCGCATTGGTAAAGTACCGCATGGGAAATGGGAAACACTGGGAACCGTATATATCTATGAAAGTGGGTGCCATGTATGCGCAAATGAATTCGTACACGCAAGTAGTTAAATTCTACAACAACAGTTGGGGATTCAACATGCAACCCGAAGCAGGATTGACATTCTATCCTATGCCACACAAGCGTTGCGGCATACATCTTGCCATCTATTACAACTTCTCGAGTAACAAAAATAAAACACTCACTTACGATATAGACTGCTACAACAACATAGGCTTTCACCTCGGTGTAGCATTCTGACGAGCAATTCTTTCCTCTCCCTATACTGTGACATAAAAAGGGAAACAGAAATAAGAAAGAGATAAACAATATTCAAATCCCAGACATAAACGGACTGTGACATCTTCAGCTTGCCACAGTCCGTTTTTTTGAACAATATTCTACAACCTGTCAGCAAATACATTACTATAAAAATGCACATGCGCAATAATCATCCCAAACAACAACTTCATACAATAAGTAAGGTAGAAACTATATCAGAATCGAATGCTATACGACAAGCTTTCCTCACTATACAAATCGTCACAACAAAAAAACGCAACCAGCTATATTACAATTATATATTAGTTCAAATCATAGAAACAACATATTTATTCTAAACAAATTATTTGTACCTCTAAAATGAATTTGTAATTTTGTGACCATACAAATAGCAAAAGGTGTTTAACTGATTTTCTCGGATAAAATCTGGTAAATTTTGGAGAGGAAAATGAGTTAACAATATCCCACATCGTATCCATAGGGAATGGTGTGGGAGTATGTCACTTGTTTACTCTCACGGTTTACCAGAGCCTTTCCGATAGATAAGTTACAGCTCTCACACTTTCAATATAAACTTCTTCTTTTGTGAGCTGAGGGGAACAAATCAATCATTTATGAAAAACTTATTAGTTCTGTTAGTGGCCATTGTATGTGGCACAGCTTCTATTCTCGGCCAAGACGTTCTCTACTTGAAAAACGGTAGCATCATCAAAGGAGAGTTACTAAAAGTGATACCTAACGATAAAATACAAATTCAACTGCCGTCTGGAACAATTTTATCATATTATACGGGAGAAGCTACTATGATAACCCAAGATGAGTCCAGTAAAGCCCCTAATCAATATGATGTCCTATACCTTAATAACGGTAGTATCATACGTGGTTACCTTTCAGAATATATATTTGGCAAAACGGTTTCTCTCAAAAGCATAGATGGAAGTTTATTTGTTTATAACGCCGATGAGATCTCACAAATAACAAAAGAAAACTATAACGTAATATCTTCTACCCGATCGGAAAGAGAAAATCGTCGAAAGGCTCAGAGTGGCTATCGTGCATTTATTGCATTTACACCAGGCTACTACATAAGTGGAATCGATGCATACGAAATTTCTACAACTCATGGCTTTCAAATCAATCATAACTTCTTCATAGGAGGTGGCGTTGGATTAGATATCATAGGTTTGGCACATAGGGTAGATATGGTTGCCATACCTATATATACAGCTTTCAACGGCAATGCGGGATCTCGTGTAGCCCAGTTTACTTACGGTTCTCGCATAGGTCTCAGCATTATAAATGGTCATGTACCATTTATGTGGAATGTAAACGTAGGCCTTCGATTAGGATTTACCCCTACTTTCGGAATTTCTATCACACCCGATTTCAGTCTGTTAGCAGGCAGCAACTTTTTCGACGCTCGCATAGGTCTACGCATAGGTATAGACTTCTAATACATACTAATCAATAACATTGGCAGCCCTAAAAAGAGACATTTTAGGGCTGCCTCTTTGTTTCCAGACAACTGATACAATATCCACGCCACGCAAGCTGTAGAAAGAATATAATAACAAAATCATCCTATTCAGATATCGACGTGTCTCGTGTGATATACAATCAAAAGGTGTATTCCAAGTAGGCGTAATTAGGCTAAATATACTATCTTTGTCCGCTACCGTGCATCGAACATTGCACCGGTAGATACCACATTTATGAAAAGAGTTATCATTCCTGCCCTTTTGCTCCTTGCGACAGTCATCAAGGCCGTGCCGCAAAAGGGTGTCGACTATCGCGCCGAGGTATCGGCACACGGTTCTTCGGGAATTTTCGCCCCATACTATATGACGGCCAACCGCTATGGCGTAGTTGCCAACGGATCTGGTGCATACGCCCGTGCAGGAGCTTTTATTCGGATGGATTCTACCCGTCGGTTCTCCTACGCCGCCGGCATAGATCTCATAGGGAATTATGAAACAGCGTCGCCGGTACGACAATTCCAAAACGGGCAATGGACTACACGATATGTCCATCCCGACTATTTTGTTATACAACAACTTTATGCCGATGTAAAATATCGTGCCGTATTTCTCTCGGTGGGCATCAAAGAACGCGACAACGAAAGTCCTATAACAGACCGCCAATACAGTTCAGGAGGGCTTGTTCTCTCTGGCAACAGCCGTCCTATTCCCCAGATAGAGGCCGGCTTCCATCGTTTTGTCGATATTCCGTTTACCAAAGGATGGCTGCAAATAAAGGGCAATATAGCCTACGGAAAGTTTCTCGACAGCAATTACCTGCGCAACCACTACTATTATTACAGTTCATTCCTCACCACAGGAGTATACTATCATTATAAATCGGTATTTTTCAGGACCAACCCTCATCAACCCTTTGTATTCACCATAGGCATAGAAGACGGCGTACAATTCGGTGGAACGAAAACTACATACCGTGACGGAAAAATTGCAAGCATAGAGCGTTCGCCGGCCAACTTCAAGGCTTTTTTACAAGCATTTCTTCCGGGAGCAGGCGATGAGTCAACCTCTATGGGCGACCAATTATACGTTTATGGCAACCATGTAGGTTCGATAGACATGGCGCTACAATACAATTTTCACGACCATTCACGCCTGAAACTCTATACGCAATGGCTTTATGAAGACGGGTCGGGTATGGGTAAACTTAACGGATGGGATGGTCTGTGGGGATTGTCATACCATAAGGAAGGTAAGCACATCATTACCGATGCCGTTATAGAATACCTCGACCTTATGAACCAGAGTGGCGCCATACCATGGGAACCCAATGATCGCCCGGGCACTCCTGTTACTTCACGTGTATCGGGAGGCGACGACTACTACAACAACTTCTTTTTCAACGGATGGCAGCACTACGGATTTGGCTTGGGAACACCCATGTCGCCCTCTATCATGTATAACACCAATGGCTATCTACGCTTCTTATACACAAGGGTGCGTGGCATACATCTCGCCATAGGAGGTTTCTTCGACGACGAATGGCAATACCGGCTGATGGCTTCATATCGCACCTCATTGGGAACTCCTTTCATTCCCGCACGCTCGACCTACCACCAAGGTGCCATGCTGATAGAGTGTAGTTATACGCCTAAAAAACTAAAGAATTGGAGTTTTTGTGGAGCCGTAGCCGTAGATGCCGGCAATATGACAGGCGATAACGTAGGAGTAAGTATTAGCATCGTGAAAAGCGGCTCACTCTTCCGATTCAAAAAAAACGACACCTCTAATAAATAGAACGCACATGAAAAAAACGACTGTTTTTGCCATCTTACTCATCCTGCTTTCAGTATTAACAGCCTGCACACAAAACGAAGGCTACATAGGCGATCTATTCGGCATATGGAGGTTGGAAGAAATCTCAAACGATACTACCATAGAGAGGTGCGATACTATATTCATGGCTTTCCAGGCCGACGTATTCCAAATACGACGAGTCAACTATATATCTTACGATTACACACTATTTACCGGCCTTTACACCCGTACTGACGACCTCATGCAATGTAACTTTCTGAACCACAATGGTACAGATGCCATCACCGAAGAAGAACAGCAACTGATGCTGCAAGACCTGGCATGGCTACACATCGATAATATATCACCGGTATTTATTGTAGAGGAACTCAACAAACACAACATGCGCCTCGCCTATAATGGCTACCACTATTATTTTGTAAAATTATAAGCAAGAACGTACATCGGTGCTTTGCCATTGCTACAAATAACGCACCTTGTGTCGCATCTCTTCATGGGAACGTATAGGGTAAATGCGCTTCAAACCACATTTGCCCGATCTTTTCCAACGGCGAGGCATCTTGTCAAGCAATATAGTAGAATGGTCATCAGACATATACGCCTTTGTAGTTATTACCGGAAGATCCCAATAAAACCAATGATTCCATACCGATATATCGTATAACAACACATGACGTACTTCTGACAAAATATCTTGTTCGAGATAACCTACTATCAATCCCGACGGATATGTGTACAAGTCGGCTACATTAATATCGAACCATAACATGACACGATGTGTGTAACGCGCCTCATAATTGAAGTTATTGATGCGCTCTATAGCCAAGTAACAGTACATGCTGCTCCCCATCAGAAGCCATATACCCTCCCAATCGTCGATAGCGGCCGAGTCGAGATAATGTACAAACTCGTTTCTGTCAAACTGATTTTGAGGTTCATCTGTAGGTAATGAATGCTTCGTCGATGACACAGAAAAAGGATGCACCATGTGACATGCCGCAATCAAAGGAAGCAATACTAACAAGCCTCCCCATAAGCTCCATTTTCTGACGCGAAACGTCGTCATATCTTATACGAGAAACCCAAGCTCAACAAGTTCTTTATCTGGAAATAGCCCAAACGGGGGTCAGGAGCAACGCTGTCGTCGTATCTAACATCTACGTAAACACGAGCCGAAAAATAGGTCGAAAAGGCAAAATCGAAGGTATTGGTCCATTCCACCAACGACGTATTATAGTTGGTAAATGCAAAAAGGTGACTACTCCACTGTATGTTATACCGCAAGTTCCACGTAATAGTATAGTCGAGCGACGAACCTATTTCGTTCTTGGCCCACCCGGTCTCTATACCAAACCGTGTAGGGTCCATGTGATGAAGAGCCAAAAACTTCAAGTTATACGACAGAGGCGAAAGTGTAAGCGTATGCGACAGCTTCACCGGTTTCTCGTAGCTATGTTGATAAGACAAACCAAGACCCACGTTCAATTCACTCGGAGAGAGGAACTCGGCCTGTATATCGTTAGAGTTGGATGCATAGTTGGTAAGAACCTGCGTCTTGAATTGTAATGACGCCGAGTAGTACCAGTTGCTGAATGCCTTATAACCGAACTTTGAGTTAAGCTGAAGCACATCCTCTCCCACTCGCACCTTATGCACGGTATCTTCCTCAGAAGTAGTAAGGTTGACCTTCCATTGCAAAGCATTTTCAAACAGCACCTTACCCGAAGGGTCATTGTATTTGAGCGAGAGCAACTGGTCACTCAACAGGCTCAAGCTACTTTGTCCACCCTGATACCAGTTGTCCGATATATATACCATAGAGAACTGTATGGCACTGTTGAAGTTAAACAACCAGCGTTTTATCTTCACAGGCTTAGCCTGTAACTCGGTAACAGGAGTTATGGGACGCTCCACGATAGTTATGGTTTGCTTCGTGGGGTCATTTACAATCATATATTGTTTAGGTATCTCGGGCAGATTGTCGAGATTATATTTCACTAAATAAGGGCAATTCACTATGACATAATTGCGCGCTGCTTCTACACGACCTGCTTCGCGTGTTGCCAGCGACAGCCACTTGTCATTCCTGGGCAACAAGGTATCAACGTCATACGTAAGCCTATGGTTATTCCATTGTTCTACCTCCAGTTTCTCATAAGGAGTCACCTCCTGCTTTTCAAAAACCAAAGGCAAGAACAACGGATTGACAGTGTACTCCGGCATCGTATCGCTCAATAACTCCGAGATATTTAAGATAAAATCGGCGGTAGGAGCTACTGTATCGGTAGAAGAAAGAGTTACTGCCGTATCGTTTGGCTCGGTATACGACTTAGCCACATTACCTACTGCTGCCGTTGCAGGCAAAGCCAATAGCAAAAGTCCTGCAAGGAATAAAATGTTTTGTTTCATCATCAACAAAATTATTCTTTAGCGCAAAGATAGTGCAAGCCCGAGCAAAAAACAAAGTTTACTTCTGCTTTTTACCGAATAGAACCTATCTGCAAGATAAAATACACTTTCGCATCTCTTTTCTCACTTCATCTACCCCAACCTGTAACACTTTTGCATCCGACATAGCAGTATCGGGCATATCGCTGCAAAATAGAAATTTACAGTTACACTATACATACCACACATATCTGCAAAATAGTAAATACCTTTATAATTTATTGTATGCTGCAGGCAAGCCATTATCGATTATTTTTAGTATTTTTGCCGCCGAATTTTCATACATAACATAACGGTATAAATTTTTTTATCGTGGAAACCAAATACATTTTTGTTACCGGAGGAGTCGTGTCTTCCTTGGGAAAAGGTATTATTTCAGCGTCACTGGCGCGGCTTTTGCTATCGAGAGGATACAAGGTAACCATACAAAAGTATGACCCCTACATCAATATCGACCCAGGAACTCTCAATCCCTATGAACATGGCGAATGCTACGTCACTGTAGACGGGCACGAAGCAGACCTCGACTTAGGGCACTACGAGCGTTTCACCAATACCGAGACAACGCGCGCCAACAACATTACAACAGGCCGCATATATCAGAATGTCATCGACAAGGAACGTCGCGGCGACTACTTGGGCAAAACAGTGCAAATTATCCCTCACATCACCGATGAGATAAAACGCAACATGCTCTTGCTGGGCAACAAAAACGAATACGATTTTGTCATCACCGAGATTGGTGGTACTGTAGGCGATATTGAGTCGCTCCCCTTCCTCGAGAGCGTACGACAATTGCGCTGGGAATTGGGTAAACGTTGCGTATGCATACATCTCACTTATGTGCCCTTTATTGCCGCTGCAAAGGAATTGAAGACAAAACCCACACAACACTCTGTAAAAAAACTGCAAGAAGTAGGTATCCAGCCTGATATTCTTGTATTGCGTACCGAGCATGAAATATCGCCATCGATGTGTCGCAAGGTTGCCCTTTTCTGCAACGTAGACCCAACGGCCGTAATACAATCGATAGACGTACCTTCAATATATGAAGTGCCCTTGACAATGCACAAACAACGTCTCGACCAAATTGTACTTGAAAAAGTAGGTTTACCATCGGACGGCGAGCCCGACCTGACTCAATGGAACAATTTCTTACATCGCATGAAAAATGCCACAGAAACAGTACACATAGGGTTGGTAGGAAAATATGTAGAGTTACCCGATGCATACAAATCGATAAACGAATCGCTGCTGCAAGCTGCTACCTATAACGACCGCAAGCTCGACCTGCATTATATCCATTCAGAAAAGCTCAACGACAGCAATGTAGCCGAGATGCTAAAAGACCTCGACGGTATCATTGTAGCCCCTGGCTTCGGGCAACGTGGCATAGAAGGCAAGTTCGTAGCACTAAAATATGCCCGTGAGCACGACATACCCACCTTTGGTATCTGCTTGGGTATGCAATGTATGGTTATAGAGTTTGCCCGCAACGTATTGGGCTACGAAGACGCCAACTCTACCGAGATGGACGTAAAAGCCAAATACAATGTAATAGACCTCATGGAGAGCCAGAAGAGCATCTCCAACATGGGTGGAACTATGCGTCTGGGTGCTTACGATTGCATCTTGAAGGAAGGCTCTACCCCTGCCAAAGCATACGGCAAGACTCATATACGCGAGCGCCATCGTCACCGCTTCGAGTTCAACAGCGACTACCGTGAAGCTTTTGAGAAAGCCGGCATGATATGCGTAGGAGAAAACCCCGACACACACTTGGTAGAAGTAATAGAGATACCCTCTCTCCGTTGGTACGTAGGTACACAATATCACCCCGAATACAATAGTACCGTATTGCGACCCAACCCATTGTTTGTCGACTTTATCCGTGCTGCCATAAACAAATAAAAACAGATAACACAACACCACTAATATGGACAAAAACACCATCATCGGATTTGTATTGATGATAGTCGTGGTACTGGCTTTCTCATGGTTTACACAACCTTCTAAAGAAGAGATGGCCGCCCAACGCCAATATAATGACTCCATTGCGGCCGTTGAAGCCCAACAAGCCCTTGAAGCCCAACTGTGGCAACAACAATCAGACTCTATTGCCAAGGCGGCTATGGCTCCCATTGCCGGCGACAGCTTGCAGGCCGACTCGATAGAGCAAGCCCGCTTGTTCTCGGAATTCGGCCCATTTGCCCCTGCTGCCAAAGGCGAAGAAGAAATCATAAAGATAGAGAACGACGTGCTGGCTCTTGAGATTTCTACTCACGGCGGATATTTACGCCGCGCCATGCTCAAAGATTATACCAACTACGACTCAACCAACGTAGTGCTTTTCGAGGGAACTGACAACAGCTACGGTTTTCTTTTCAAGACCGGTGCCCGTGTCATAGACTCTCGTACGCTCTATTATACGCCCACCATTTCGGAGGCCAACAACTCGGTAGACCTGAGTCTTGCCCTTGCAGATGGTGCTACATGGAACGTTCGCTACACTCTTCCTGAAGGAAGCTATCGCCTGCAAATGGAGGTTGTACAAAGCGGCATGGAAAAACTCATTCCTGCCAATGCAGTCACTCTCGACATGTATTGGGACATGAAGATGCGCCGTCAGGAAAAAGGTCGCATGTTTGAGGAACGCAACAGCGCGCTCTATTACAAATATACTGGCGACGATGTAGAAAACCTGAGTACAACAAGTAATGACGACAAGCGTGCCACTACCAATCTGAAATGGATTGGCTACAAAGACCAATTCTTCTCGACCGTATTTATAGCCGACAACAACTTCAACGAAGCATCGTTCACCTCCGAAGTTTTGAAAGACGACCCCATCTATCTCAAAGAGATGCATACCGAAACAGTTATAGACTACGACCCCGCCAGTACGACAGTAGGCAGTTTCTCCATTTTCCTGGGACCGAACGACTACAAGTTGTTCCGCTCTTACGACAAAGGTGCTGACAAAGCCGACAAGCTCGACCTGGCCAGTATGATACCACTGGGATGGCCGCTGTTCCGCTGGATTAACACATTAATAATCATCAATGTATTTGACCTTCTTGGCCAAGTAACCAGCAACTACGGACTGATTATCTTGCTACTTACCATCTTCATCAAGCTGATACTCTTCCCGTTTACCTTCAAGTCGTACCAGTCGCAAGCGAAGATGCGTGTGTTGCAACCGCAACTGAAAGCTATCAACGAGAAATACCCCGACCCTGCCGATGCCATGAAGAAACAAAATGCTACCATGGAGCTATACAGCAAAGCAGGAGTCAACCCTATGGGTGGTTGCTTGCCTCTGTTATTGCAAATGCCTATATTGGTAGCCATGTTCTCGTTCTTCCCCTCTTCGATAGAGCTACGCGGCGAGTCATTCCTATGGGCAAAAGACCTATCGTCATACGATGCTATTGTAGAATGGGACACTTACATTCCTCTTGTAACGCCCTACTTTGGTAACCACATCAGTCTATTCTGCTTGCTGATGACCATCACCAATATTATATATACCAAGGTGACCATGTCGCAAACAGGACAAGAGTCGATGCCCGGCATGAAATTTACGATGTACCTTATGCCTGTCATGTTTATGATATTCTTCAACAACTATGCGGCAGGACTTAGCTACTACTACTTCTTGTCATTGTTGATAACCATCATACAAACCTATCTGTTCCGCAAACTGATTGACGAGAAGAAAGTTTTGGCACAACTGGAAGCCAATGCCAAAAAACCTCGGAAAAAGAGCGGTTTCATGGCACGCCTCGAAGAGGCTCAACGCAAACAAGAAGCTGCTCTGCGCGAACAACGCCGCCAAAATGCCAAGCGTCGCAAATAAATAGATACCCTATATAAAACACATGCAACCGCCGCCGTGCCTGTAAAGCACGGCGGCGGTTGCGTATGTTAGACGAAATAATACACACAATAAGGCAAAAACTACTACAATGCAACACGGCATAATAGTTACCTTTGTAAAGGTAGAAAAGGTGGCTAAACGGACTCGACTATAGTGAGATTCATTGCCTCCTCCTAAAAAAGAAATACAAACCAATACATACCAAAAACACCTCAATATGAAATTAAAAACCACATTACTGAGCGTGCTTATAGCCTGCACCATGACAACAGTAGCACAAACTGTCGACAATGCTATCTACGAAGGAGTTCCCTTTGATATGCCTCGCGTGGCACGCCCCTCATTCCCCGATTACAAAGTAAATATCCGCGACTTCGGAGCTGTAAGCGATGGCAAGACCATATGTACCGAAGCTATAAACAATGCCATCTCTCATGTTAACGCCCATGGTGGCGGTACTGTAGTTATCCCTGCCGGACTATGGATAAGTGGCCCTATAGGCTTGCAAAGCAACGTAAATCTCTATACCGAACACGGCGCCCTGGTTGTATTCACATCAGACCTCGATGCATACGAAATAGTAGAGACCTCGTTTGAGGGACTCGATACTCGCCGTTGCCAGTCGCCTCTATACGCACGCAACGCGCATAACATAGCCATTACCGGCTACGGCACATTCGACGGATGCGGCGAAGACTGGCGCCCGGTGAAAAAAAGCAAGGTAACCTCTAAACAATGGAAAAACTTACTCAAAAAGAGCAAAGTAACCAACGAAAAGGGCGACATATGGTACCCGTCGGAAGAGTCAAAGAAGGGTGCCGATGCCTGCTACGACTTCAACGTTCCCGATAACATTACGACCGACGAGGGATGGGAGAGTATAAAACGTTGGCTACGCCCCACCTTGTTGAGCTTCCAAAACTGCGACACGGTACTGCTTGAAAATGCAACATTCAAGAACTCGCCTGCCTGGTGTCTCCACCCGCTACAATGCACACACATCACCATAGATGGCGTAAAGGTAAACAACCCATGGTATGCACAAAACGGCGATGCCCTCGACATGGAATCTTGCCGCAATGCCCTTATCATAAACAGCATTTTCGATGCCGGAGATGATGCCATTTGCATCAAATCGGGTAAAGACGAAGACGGTCGTCGCCGTGGCGTTCCCTGTGAGAATGTAATTGTCCGCAACAATACAGTTCTGCACGGACACGGTGGTTTTGTCGTAGGCAGCGAAATGTCGGGCGGTGCACGCAATATCTACATCGCCGATTGTAGCTTTATAGGTACCGACGTAGGCCTGCGCTTTAAGAGCACACGTGGACGCGGTGGCGTGGTAGAGAATATCTATATCGAAAACATAGTCATGATAAATATACCTGAAGAGCCACTTCTCTTCGACCTGTTCTACGGCAAGAAAGGCAAAGCCACAGCCGGTGAACTTCCCCCTGTAACCGAAGAGACTCCCATCTTCCGCAATATCCATATCAACAACGTAGTGTGCCGCGATGCCGGACGCGCCATGTACTTCAATGGCTTGCCCGAGATGAAAATAAGCAATGTCAACATAGAGAACACAACGATACTCGGTGCAAAATCGGGTATTGTCATCAACCGTGCCGATGGTGTAAACATTAAAAATTGCTGCATAGAGCCTCTTAAAGGTAACGTTATACGCCTCTCTGACGCAATCAACATCAACATCGACGGACTGACAACGACACCTGCTTCGGCCTCAGCTCAAATACAAAGCGGATGCGACAATATCACTATCAAACACTCTGATATAGCAAAAGAAAAAATAACCTTTGCTGAGGGTGTAGCACCCGAAACCGTAACTTTCAAATAAGACATCATGAAACAAACGCTCTATATATTAGCTGCATGCCTGTTACCAATATCGATGCATGCTGCTACTCACGAAGTGACAGTAAAAATAACCAATCCGACAGAAATGACTCGCAACGATGTACCGGTAGAACTATCGGTAACCGACCTGCAAGCCCCATTTGATGTACGCTCTGTCACCGTTTATGTAGGCAATCAAGAGATTGCCTCACAAGCCGACGACTTAAATGGCGACGGCCGTGCCGATGAAGTTGCTTTTCTCCTAGACATGGCACCATCAGCCCAAACTGAAGCCCGTGTCGTACTATGTGATACAATAGTAACAACCCAACGATACAAATCGCGTGTGTATGCCGATATGTTGATTGCCGACAAAAGCAAACGGAAAAAGAAAAAACATGCTCCTATCAACTCCATATCGACTACCAATGGCAAGTTATATAATTACCTGCACCACCACGGGCCTGCCTTTGAAAGCGAATTGGTCGCATATCGACTTTACTTCGACCGCAAACAAACTGTCGACATATACGGCAAATTCAACAAAGGATTTGAAATAAAATCCAGTGGATGGTATCCCAACGACGAACAACTGGCACAAGGATTTGGTGACGATGTACTACGCGTAAGTGGAAGCTGCGGTGTAGGTACCTTGAAGGGATGGAATGGCAAGAAAGCCATACATATCGACCCCGTATTAGAGCGTCGCGCCACGATTTTGGCTTACGGGCCCGTACGTACTGTTGTAGAAATGGCAGTAAAGGGCTGGAAATATGGCGATAACTATCTGAACATGACTTGCCGCTACAAACTTTACGGCGGCCACCGTGATGCTGAAGTTGAAGTACTGTTCGATGCACCGCTTGGCAACGAAGTCTTCTGTACCGGTGTACAAGACATCAAAGGGTCTCAATCGTATAGCGACCACAAGGGGCTCATTGCTTGCTGGGGTACCGATTGGCCTGTAAATGATACTATCAAATATGCTAAAGAGACGGTAGGACTTGCCACATACGTACCTAGCCAGGTCGTTGTGAGTGAAAAGAAAGACAAGAGTAACTATCTCTACCAGATAAGTGCTCCCGGAGCTACCTCAATACGGTACTATATCAACTTCACGTCTATGAAAGAAACATTCGGATATAAAACACCCGAAGCTTGGTTTTCTTACGTAGAGAGTTGGCGCAAAGAGTTGGATAATCCGTGCCGCATTACGATAAATCCTAAAAACTAACCTGTAAAGAAAAACATACTCTGCTTTTGTTGACACAAGAAACAGCCCCTCGAAAGTTGTAATACAACTTTCGAGGGGCTGTTGGCATAGTAACACAAACGGCTTAGGCATGACGCATGTCAAGTATTTTAACTCATCTGCATGATTTTCATATTCCGTAAGATTTCCAAAGCAACATCTCTATTATACTCCTCTACCATAGACGGTAGTTTAAAGAGCAAAATAATAAACCATACACCCAAACCTGCAATCGTTACCCAATATACAACTTGCAAACCCCATTTATGAAGATAACCATACGGCATGCCAAAACATACCAATAAGAAAAAGTAAGCCCAACCCAAAGATTTCTTTTTACGATTAAATTCCTCCACGAAATTTGCCTGACTGGTTTCATCCAGTTTACTTAACTCTGTCTTTACCATCATAGGTAACATCTGAGCAATAGAAGGCTCAATCATCAAATTTTTTTCCATAGAATGTCTTTTGCTCTCTTCCGGCTTCTTGAAGAGAAATAATAATACAAAGCGTGAAGCCGAAACACCACTTCTCAATTTGGAGGTCGTAGGAAACCTTGGATACAGATGCAGTGATAACAACCCCACGCCATGCGTGAGAACCACTATGCCATCCTTGTATCCAATCTGAAAATTTCCTACGTTTCCAAATTACAAGATATGCATAACGCTTCTTTCATTATAATCTATTTAGTCGCTCTCGACTTTTTACAAAGATATAACATATTTTTGTATCATTATTCCTTCTGTAATAAAATTAAAGCAAATATATACTTTGAGAAAATTTGTACCACTCTTATTTTACAACATACCGGTTCTATTATATTGTAAGCCCCAATGTATGGTTAAAATATTAACCTACTTGTGTAACAGGAGTGAATGATAGCCTTTACCCATGAAATAGGCTGCATACGCCATACTAAGAATAGCTAATGTTGTATGAAATTTGTAATCCGATTCGACGGATTAAGAGGATATTGATCAGACAATACCAACTTTTTCACCATATGAAGCGTTCCTTGCTTGTACTTCTGAAAATGGGCCGATGCAATGTGCTTCTTGTATGCCTCTTGCGAAGAATAGGTTTCAAGAATAGTTATCATACATGGATTCTCTTTTTCGGCAAGAGCATACATAGTCAACACTCCGGGCTCAGTACGCAGAGATATTTCACCTACCTCAATCGCATACTGTTTATACGCTTCGAGATACTGAGGATAAACCTCAATTTTTGAAAGCCGTACAATTCCATCTTCCTGCATTGGCAGTTTAACGCATTGTTCGCCATAATTCTCAAGGCTCAAACTGTCAACGATATTGCTTTTATCTACTGCAAACAACCGTGCAGCATTTCCATACAAAATATCCTGGGCATATTTCATCCAGGCTGTATCGCCATACAAGATACCACGCAGGTGTTGCAAGTCTTCGGCTAAATATTCGGCAGACTGGTATGGATAGTCTGAACCATATAATAAATGCTCTGGCGTAGTGATAGAGAGTAAACATCTCAATACATCGTCGGTAGGATTACCAGCAAGGTCATAATAGAAATTCTTGAGATTATCGCGCCAATTTATTTTCTCCATCACTCCATTTTTCTCCATCGCACGATAAATAACCTGCATACGAGGTATGGCTAACGGCAAAAAAGAGCCACAATGCGGTATGACAAATTTGATATTCGGATACCGTGTTGGAATGTTTCTCACAATCATATTTACCACAGCACGCGTAGTCTCTGCCGGATATTCATACATAGCCAGAGGTGTAACAGCTATTATAGAATCATTGACCGGGACAGGCCTATGCGGATGCAATATCACTACGGCATGTCTTTCATTCAAAACACTCATCAGTGTATCAAGAACCTCATCGCCTACATACTGCCCATAACTATTTGTCGCTAGTTTTATACCATCTGCCCCTAATGTATCAATTGCATAAACCGCCTCCTCAATGGCTGCATCAACATAAGACAATGGCAACGAAGCACAGAAAAGGAACTTATCGGGATATGTCGCTTTCAATTGCGCACAAGCATTATTGTAACGGCGTACAACATGCCAACTTTCATCAACACCACCCATGAAAGGTTGGGGAGCCGGCATAGAGACTACCGATCGTACAATACCAGCTTTTTTCATAAAATCTATATGCGACTCTACATTCCATTGCGGTAACGGATCATTTTCGTTCATCTCCTCACCTTGTTCCTTCAAAAAGGCTGCCAACTCGGGAAAAAGATTATGACAATGTACATCTATGGCAGGCTGTGCGATTGTAAAAACGGGGAACGACATAATTAACAGTATCACTAAATATCTCATATTCATCACCATTTATTTTTACATCATATATCTACCCTTACATCAATTGCAAATCGAACATACAACAACGAGGAACAAATATCTGATAAATACAAAGTTACAAGGTGTAAGACAAAATATAATTAACCATATACAGGAAATCTATACCCTTTTTACAGAGTATTGGTATGTTGCTTGTCATCTTTCTGCCATCACCCAGTTTACCTTCATTCCTCGAAATACTCACACCATTCTATGGCCACACATTCCGCATAACAAAAACAAAGATGTGCCCGGTATGATGCCAGACACATCTTTGTAATATAAAACAAGAGTTATGCTACCTTAGCACAACTCCACTTCTACGTCGGTCTCAGTCTCTGTGATGGCTACTTTGCCTTCGCGAGCAAGCCAACCAAGAGCAGCATAGAGTTCTTTCTCTTTCAGTTTCGTAGCCTTTTTCAATGCCTTTACAGTAAGTTTACCCGATTCATTCAAAGCAGTCCAAACAAGTCCTGCCCACGAACCAATTACTTCTACATTCATTTTACAATACTTTTTTGTTAAACATCTAATACCTTATTGCGATGCAAATATACTAATATTTTATTATACAAATATAAAGTATCGTTTTTTTACGCATTTAACACCGCAAATTGTCATCATAGCACACCTCTTATGACAATAACGTTACAAAAACAGGCTATTCTCACACCTTCACCTGCGCAAAACACATCGCATCCCTTCATGAGCCAACACAGTATTTGCAAACACCTGGCGAGCTTCATCGAGCAATACGTTCTCGTCACGATACCGTCCCGAAAAATGTCCCAATATGAGTTGTCCTACCTTCGCCTCACGAGCCAAAGTCGCTGCCTGACGGGCTGTGCTGTGCATGGTTTGCCGAGCATACTGCTCGGCATCATCACCATAGGTTGCATCGTGATATAACACATCAACACCTTCGATATAAGGTATAATACGTTCGCTATACGCCGTGTCGCAACAATACGCATAGCGGGCAGAAGGTGTAGGGGGAGTAGTGAGAGCCTCATTGGGTATAACCTTTCCATCAGGAGTTACATAGTCTGCTCCTTGTTTTATCTCCGCAAGACGTGCCACAGGAATATCATAAAATTTCGCCATGTCTCCCCGTAAATGCCGTTCGCCGGGCTGTTCCTCAAACAGGAATCCGCAGGTCGGAATACGGTGCCGAAGCGGAATAGTCCTTACGGTTAACCCTTTATCGCTGTAAATAGGCTCCGTTGAAGTCATATAACAGGGCTCGAAACGTAACGTAAAAGTCATTTCGCGACAAAAATATTGCAAAAACGGCATAAAGACTTGCTCAAAATCGGGATGTGCATGAATAACCATTTCACCCCCATGCCCGAGAAGGCTCATCGTAGAAAGCAATCCGGGCAAACCAAAACAATGGTCGCCATGCAAATGCGAAATGAATATATGTCCCAAACGAGACATATTCAACTTCATCCTACGCAAATTGAGTTGCACGCCTTCACCACAGTCTATCATGAAAAGCTTGTCTCTTACATTGACAACTTGCGCCGATGGAGAATGACGTTGCGTAGGTGTTGCCGCTCCACAACCTAATATGTTTAACTCAAAACGTGCCATACTCTTGCAAAGGTAAGATTTATATAACCAAAAGCCAACGTTTACAAAAAGAATAGCGCTACAGAAAAACAGGATTAGGGATTAGAGGTCAGACAGTATTCTACACCACAACACACTTCCTGCAAATAAATGGCAGGGGGGCGATTGATGTAATATCAGTCGCACCCCGCATCTATCTCGAACCTTTTTATTTTTTCGTTACACGGAACCAGTCTATCTCAGCCCAACCGCCGTCGTTGCTCTTCAACGCCGGCCGGGTACAGAACATTCCTACTTTGGCACCTATCCATTTACCTTCTTTCAGGTTGAATTTTTCACCCATAGGAAGATACTTCTGCCCATCAAGACTGTAACTAAACGTTACATCAACAATCATGTCGGCACTACCTTCGCTCTTTTCTATCTTCTTTCCCGTATCTTTGAAACGCGCCCGCAAGTAAACCGTACGCTTGGAAAGAGGCACAGACGCTTTTACCACCTCAGGCTTCCCTTTGTCGGCTCGCTTACATTCGACTTGCGAAAGAGTCAGTCCATTGGCCGTATTTTCCAATATAAGACCGGCATAATCCAAACCCATGACCAGCAAACCGGTACGCTCACCTTTATATTTAGGACAAGGTTTGAAGGTTAGTTTCATAATTACTGTAAAATCTTTAGCCGGAGTCTTCTGCAAAAGCAAGTTAGAGACATCATAAAGATTTTTATAATCTTCGGGCACAGGGAAAGAGTAGAGGCGTAAATGGCCCTCGGCAGCATTACAAAAATGCCAACGATGGTCATAGTTGGCATGCCACTGCCATTGCAATCCCAAACGATTACTATCAAACTCGTCACTCTCGGCCGGTGTCATCACCGGATATGTTTTACCTACATTGGGTTTTGTCCACTGCTTTACAGGCTCACCACAACCATCTCCATCTTTATCATTACCTATGACAGGCCATCCATCGGCCGTCCATGTCATGGGTTCGAGCCAAATGACACGCCCATATGCGCCTACATCCTGGAAATGAATAAACCAATCTTCACCAGTCGGTGTATCTACCCAACCTCCTTGGTGTGGCCCATTGATGTCGGTATCTCCTTGAGCCAATACTATACGGCCTTCATAAGGGCCATACGGGTCTTTACTCCGCAATACCAACTGCCAGCCTGTGGGCACACCTCCGGCAGGAGCAAAAATATAGTAGTATCCATTGCGTTTGTAAAATTTAGGTCCTTCAACGGTCTCTTGTTCCTCATGTCCGTCAAACACAATGCGACTTTCACTGATAACCGATGAAGCATCGGCACTCAGCTCGCAAACAAACAAGACACTTTTCAGTTCTCCTCTACTACCGGCTATACCATGTACCAGATATACTCTGCCGTCGTCGTCCCATAAGGGTGTCGTATCGATATATCCTTTCCCTGCCTTTACTATATGAGGTGCCGACCACGGACCTTCGGCCTGCTCGGCCGTTATCATCATGATACCTACATCGGGATCTCCCCAAAAGATATAGAATTTTCCGTCATGATACCTTATACTGGGCGCCCATACGCCACACCCATGTTGCACGGTACGATACATATCCTCGGGTATGATTTCCCAAGGAAGTGCAGCACTCAATATTTCCCAATTGACCAGATCGCGCGAATGCAAAATCTGCAAACCGGGAATACAATTGAAACTCGACGACGTCATGTAATAATCGTCACCTACCCGACACAGGTCGGGATCGGAATAGTCGGCATACAAAATAGGGTTCTGATACTTTCCATTACCAAGGTCTGCCACCCAAACATCCGATACTGCTGCCACAGCAGAAAATGAGAGCATGGCAAAACCCGCAAGAGATAAAACAAATTTCTTCATGGTGTCTTTTTCGTGTATATGTGATATTATAATAGATTGCAAATATACGCATTACCATCGAAATCACAAATACACTCTCATACGACCTGCGCACAACTCACAAACGGGATATAAATTGCAAATACAGCAACATTCCCATAGGTGCTCTTCCTTTGCTCAATAATACATTACTGACATGATTTATCATTTCTCTATTTCCCAAATACAAAAAGGACGCACCTGAGAGGGCACGTCCTTCACAATACAATATTCTATATTACAGGATTATACTCCTATATCAATATGTCATTTTTCGTATTCCACCAGTACGGCATCGGTAGCTATCACCTGTCCGGGTTGTACAAATACGCGCTTAATCACTCCTTCACGCTCGGCTGTAACAGTATTTTCCATCTTCATAGCTTCGTAAACAAGCAACGGAGCGCCTTTCTTCACGCTGTCACCAGCTTTCACTGCTACGCTGATAACGCTACCACCCATAGGCACTTTCTGTACGGGACCTGTAATAGGAGCCTCTGCCGGAGCTTTCTCTTCTGCTTTCTCCTCTTTAGGTGCAGCAGCATACTCTTCGGCACGACGATTACGCAAGAAGGTTGCACCTACGGTGGGGAATAATTGCAGCAAGAGATAGTCATTCTCATCTTTAGCCAACTTCATACCGCCAAATTCCGGCAAAGTAGGATTCTCGGGAGCTTTATAAGAAGAGATGTCATAAGGTTTCTCCTCGGGGCTACCGGTGATTTTCTCACGGAAAGCAGGATCGATAGGAACCGGAGTCTTTCCATATTCACCTTTAATAAGGTTTATGAATTGGTTGGTTACCATCGTATAATCAGGATTACCTTTCTTACGGTCTATAGCTAAGTTGACAGCCTGGCTACCTACGATTTGCGATGTGGGAGTTACCAATGGTACCAAACCTGCGGCCTTGCGTACCTCTGGAATGAGTGCCATGGCATCGTTGAGTACGTCTTCTGCACCGAGACTCTTCAACTGAGCCACCATGTTGCTGTACATACCGCCGGGGACCTCGGCCTCTTTCACAATAATATTGGGCTTCGGGAAATTGAAATAAGCCTCTATGCGATGGCATGCATCGAGCAACTCATCTTCACGATTAGCCTTGGCTGCAGCAATTGCTTTGTCGAAGAGTGCATCTACTTCGGCAGGAATCTTGTCAGTCAACGGGTCGAATGCTATGGGGAAGCTCTTCACAAGATCGTAAGCGCTCAATTCACGACGTATACCTTCGAGACGCTCACGTATCTTGGCAACTGCCGTCATATTGGCTTCAACCTCAATGCCCAGCTTTTGGCAGAATACATAGATGAGCTCGATAGCCGGAGCAGCCGAACCGCCTCCAAAGTACCAAATGTTGGTATCGAGAATATCTACACCGTGAATAACAGCCATCAATGACGATGCCAAACCGTAACCAGGTGTACAGTGTGTATGGAAATCGACAGGTACATTAACAGCAGCTTTCAACTTGGGTATAAGGGTGGCTACACGTGCCGGATTTATCAAACCTGCCATATCCTTCAGAGTGATAATCTTGGCACCCAATGCCTCCATACCTTTGGCTTTCTCTACGAAATACTCGTCGGTAAATATTTTTTTCTCAACAGGGGCTTCCTCTTTTGAACCGAAGAGACGGGCAAAAAAGCCTTTCTTCTCAACTGGTTTCTCAGGATGCTCTGGTTTGGGATCTACCGTATAGCAAACTGCACCATCGGCAATGGCTCCTACCTCGTTGATTTTCTTGATAGAGCTTTTTACGTTATTCAAGTCATTGAGAGCATCAAACACGCGCATGATACCCAAGCCTTGCTTTACAGCCTCTTTGTAAAAACCATCTATTACACTATCGGGATATGGGGCATAGCCAAAAAGATTACGCCCACGTGACAATGCCGTGAGATAAGAACGGCCCTGTATCACAGCGCTGATAGAGCTCAAACGTGTCCAAGGACTCTCATCAAGATAACGCATCACAGAATCGGGTACAGCACCACCCCATACTTCCATAGCGTAAAATCCGGCATCTTTATAAAAATCTATAACTTGTGCTACTTGTTCTCCAGTCATACGGGTTGCAAAAAGCGACTGTTGACCGTCACGCAATGTAAGATCGCGAATTTTTAATTTTCTCGCCATAATAACTCCTTTTTAAGTGTTGAAATCATAGTATTACTTACAATTTTTAAGGTCTATCTATCCGTCTTTTTAAGATGCTTTCTCAGATATGTAATTGTAAGTCAGTATGGGACAAATATAAGGATAATTATTTCTCCTACAAACAATTTCGGAAAAATTTCTGTAATTATTTTTTATATTATATAAATACCTGAAAATCAATTTTATATAAAATATTTTCTTTTCATAACTATCTATTTTGCAAATAGCATATTACAAATTGGCATTTAATATTACCTTACTACTATACTTATAAAAGAAGAGCGCCGCATTTGTAAACAATGCAACGCTCCTTATAATATGTCTTAGCCTGTTTTTTCAGGCTTTGTTTATCACTTCAACAATTCTAAAGCCCGGCGCACACGATTCATGGCCTCAACAAGCTTGTCGTCGCTCGTAGCATACGAAAAACGAAGGCACAATGGCGATCCAAATGCGTCACCGGCAACCGATGCTACATGTGCTACTTCAAGCAAATACATAGCCAAATCGCTCGACGTCTCTATTTTGTACTTATCGTAACTTTTACCAAAATAGCTACTTACGTCGGGGAAAAGATAGAACGCTCCATCGGGCTTGTTTACCTTCATACCAGGAATCTCCGATACCAACCCGAAAATAAGGTCGCGCCTGCGCTCAAAAGCCTTACGCATCTCTTCTACGCAGCTCTGATCACCCGAGAAAGCAGCCACAGCAGCTTTTTGTGCAATAGAAGAAGCTCCCGACGTATATTGTCCCTGCAACTTGCTGCATGCCTTGGCTATCCAAAGTGGTGCAGCCAAAAATCCGATACGCCATCCGGTCATGGCATATGCCTTGGAGACTCCATTAATAATAATTACGCGGCCTTCAAGCTCGGGGAATTGAGCCATACTTTGGTGCGCCCCTACATAATTGATGTGCTCATATATCTCATCGGCTAGAACCAACACATCAGGATAACGCTCCAATACCTTGGCAAGAGCCTGCAATTCATCGTGGCTATACACACTGCCGGTAGGATTGGACGGTGAGCACAGAACAAGCATTCTCGTCTTAGGAGTAATGGCAGCCTCCAACTGGGCAGGTGTTATCTTAAAATTTTGCTCTATACCGGCCTCGACAATTACGTTTTTACCCTCTGCCAACTTCACCATTTCAACATAACTTACCCAATAAGGCGCCGGCACAATAACCTCGTCGCCGGGATTGATAATGGCCAATATGGCATTGCACAATGCTTGTTTAGCACCTGTAGAGACAACAATCTGATCGGGTGTAAAATCCAAAGCATTTTCGTTTTTCAATTTAGCGCAGATGGCTTTTCTCAAATCCATGTAACCCGGAACAGGCGAATAGAATGAAAAGTTGTCGTCGATAGCTTTCTTGGCAGCCATCTTAATGTGGTCGGGAGTATAAAAGTCTGGTTCTCCTACACTCAGATTTATAACATCTACACCTTGAGCACGTAACTCATTGCTTTTCTGAGACATGGCTAATGTTTGCGAAGGTGCTAAAGCTGCCAGACGAGCAGATACTTGATTCATGGCAAAATGTTTTAATAAAGTTACTTTTGCAAATATAGTAGAAGATGTAGAGAGAAAAAACAATTTAAAGCATTTTCTTCAATTTAATATGGACAAGGTCTCTTTGTAATCAAGTATCGAGAGAAAGTTTACATCGATACAAAACAGTAATAAACTCATATTCAGTTAGTTTTAGCAATATAAAACTTCTCTTAAATTATAATTATTCTAAATTTATATTTTTTATAAATATTATAGCCGTACGATTTTAGTAATTTCATATCTTTGCCATGTCAGAATATGACACACGTATGACAAAAATTCATGACGGCACGTCGGCATCATATTTGCATATTCATATATAAATACAATAAAAAAGAACTACTATGTTAAGCAAAAAAATCGAAGAGGCCATCAACGCCCAAATCAATGCCGAATTTTGGTCGGCATATCTCTACTTGTCAATGTCTATGCATTTTGCAAATGAAGGCAACAATGGTATCGCTAATTGGTTTGCAGTACAATTTAAAGAGGAACAAGACCACGCTACCATCTTCATGAACTACATAAACTCTCGTGGTGGCAAAGTAACTTTGGCACCAATCGCAGCTGTTGAGACGAAATGGAAATCGCCTGTTGCCGCTTTTATAGATACACTCGAGCACGAAAAGAAGGTAACTTCGCTCATCAACGACCTTTATGGCCTTGCTGTTGAAGAGAAAGATTACGCTACACAAAACATGTTGCAATGGTTTATCGACGAGCAAGTAGAGGAAGAGCAAACTGCTTGCAACTACATCGATGCCCTTAAGAAAATAGGCGATAATGGCTATGGCCTATACATGTTCGATAAAGAGTTGGGAGCCCGCACATATACTACACCGGCACCTCTCGCCAATAACAACTAATAGACAGTAATCTGCCTTTATAAAAAAAAGCCCGATTTTAAAATCGGGCTTTTTTTATCATTATCTACATGCTTCTTTTGCCCTATTTATTAAAAAATATGTATGACACCTAAGAAGCAATTATAAAAGCCGTCTCATATAACCCATAAATAGCAACCGAAACACAGCCTACTCAAGACTACCACAATTAACCGCTGCCCCTCTACAATACGTATACATAACATATTCTATGACTATCCATGACAGAGACTACCCGGCAATAGTCTTTTCACTAAAGGCCTGTCATACCCCGTTATAACAAGGTAATCCCCATAATTAATATTTTTTAATCATTAATCTCATCACAAATCTACGAAATTTTCGTAGATTTGCGAATGTTTCGTAGTTACAATATAATCAACATGACAAGGAAAATAGAAAAACTCACTACACAAGAAGAAGATGCCATGCTGGTGGTATGGCAACAAAAAGGAGGTACCGTCAAAGACTTTCTCGGGCAAATGCCCGAGCCTCGGCCTCCATATACAACGTTGGCTTCGGTCATCAAGAATCTTGTACGTAAAGGCTACGTTGCCGCTCAAAAGGTAGGCAACACCTACTACTACACTCCGGCTATCAGCGAGGAGGAGTATAAACGTTGTTTCTTATCGGACATCGTCCGCAACTATTTTTCCAACTCCTACCGCGAGATGGTCTCTTTCTTCGCCGAAGAGCAAAAACTCTCACAAGAAGAATTACAAGAAATCTTACGCACCATTCAGGAAGGCAAAAAAATATAATCTACATGGCCATGAACTTAGCCACATACCTTATAGGGTCGCAACTTGCCATAGCTCTGCTTTACATATTGTACAAAGCTTTGTGGGGAAATGACACCTTTTTGCCCCTACATCGGGCAACCATCGTGACGGGCATAATATTTGCCCTCTCCTACCCGCTGCTACCCTATATACCAAGTCTATCGGTCAACAGTCTATTGCCATACGACGACAGACTATCGGTCATGCTTGATGCTATCACCATTACTCCCGATACATCGACTACGACTTTCAGCAACACTTTAACCTGGCTTTATTGGACAGTTGTAGCAATAGGCTTTGCAAGGCTTGTCATCAGGCTCTGCTCTCTATTTGTCTTACGGCACCGGTGTACTACTACCACGATAGAAGGAAGTCAAGTTCTACTGACACCCTCAGAGGGAAGCCCTTTCTCTTTCTTCAAATTTATCTTCATCCCGCAGACCAATTACTCACCCGACATGCTACATCACATTATCTGCCACGAAAAAGCCCATGTCTCGCAAAGACATACTTTCGATATTCTCTTGGGTGAAATAGCTATCATCATAGGATGGTTCAATCCCTTTGCTTGGTTGCTACGGAGCGAGATACGCCTCTACACCGAACAGCTAGCCGATGCCGCAGCCATACAGACAGCCACGTCTCCACAACAATACCAATTACATCTTCTGCAAGCAAGTAACGACAACAAGTATCCCTTCAGCTCATTCGGCAAGCATTCGTTATTGGCTCGCATCAAAATGCTCAACCGTAACTCAAGCCCTCACTACCGAAAACTATACTATATAATAACTCTACCACTTGCCGCTCTATTGGTGACAGGATTACAAGCCTGCAAGAAGCAACCCTCGGAACAACTTACAGCTACAAACATCATTCATCAAATCTCTACTGAAATCATCTACGACACGTGCGAAATAATGCCGCAATTCCCGGGTGGAGAAAAAGCTATGATGGATTTCATAGCCTCTAATCTGAAATATCCACAACAAGCCATCAAAGACAATGTAGAGGGTGCTGTCCTCGCCGAATTTATCATCAACGCCGAAGGAAAAGTCATTGAGCCACGAATTGTCAACAGCCTCACGCCTGAGTGCGACAATGAAGTTATCCGCGTCATAAACCTTATGCCGGCATGGACTCCCGGGCAACAAGACAATATGGCAGTGAATGTCAAATTTGCCCTCCCCATCATGTTCATGTTACAGTGACATATTCTGCTTAAAACAATTAATCTCATACGTTTAACCCTCAAAAAAAGAAAAACAATGAAAAAGACAATCTTCAGCCTTTACATGTTGCTCTTCGCAGCAATCGCTGTATTTTCACCAGTAACGGCAAATGCACAAACCGACACCCCAAAAGTCTATGACAAGTGTGAGGTAATGCCACAATTTCCGGGTGGAGAAAAAGCCATGATGGATTTTATAGCCACCAATCTGAAATATCCACAACAAGCTATCAAAGATAACGTAGAAGGTGCTGTCCTCGCCGAATTTATCATCAATACCGAGGGAAAAGTCGTTGAGCCCCGAATCGTCAACAGCCTCTCACCCGAGTGCGACAGTGAAGTTATCCGCGTCATAAACCTTATGCCGGCATGGACTCCCGGGCAACAAGACAATAAGACCGTAAACGTCAAATTTGTCCTCCCCATCATGTTCTCGACCAAATAATTTAGAGACAAGCAGCACTGACTCTCCCTTCTCATTACAGGCATGGCAGATATGTATGCCATGCCTGTATAGTTCTATTCCAACCAATAAGCGTCCAATATGAAGTAGCTCACCGTATCAGAAAATCTGCTGTCATTCTGCCCACAACAACACTCCGCAATACATCGCCGACAACAAGAAAGTTGTTCTTACCATAAATTCATAATTATTACGAGGCAAACAGGTACGATACTTCAAAAAAATTCATACCTTTGCTATTGATATTATGAATAAGTCAACATCGACAGCCGGTATACGACAGCGAAGGCTCCCCGATAAGAGCCGAAAGAGCTTATTCCCTTCATTAGAAAATATATTCACGACCGCCCGCGAGTCTATCGGGACGGTCTTTTTTATAATCTGCACGAAAAAGACACCATGAAACGAGAAAGTTTAGTCTCCATCAACGATTTCACTAAAGAAGAAATCATCGACTTGCTCGAAAAAGCAAAAGGTTTTGAAGCCAATCCCAATCGCCGCGTTTTGGAAGGCAAAGTCATTGCAACGCTTTTTTTTGAGCCCTCAACTCGTACCCGCCTCAGTTTCGAGACGGCAGTAAACCGCCTGGGAGGCCGCATCATCGGGTTCTCCGATGCCGCTACCACCAGCTCATCGAAGGGTGAATCTCTCAAAGACACCATCATGATGGTAAGCAACTACGTCGACCTCATCATCATGCGGCACTATCTCGAAGGAGCTGCCCGCTATGCCTCAGAGGTTTCGTCGGTTCCCATTATTAATGCCGGAGATGGAGCCAACCAACACCCCTCACAAACCATGCTCGACCTCTACTCTATTTACAAGACCCAAGGAACTCTCGAGAACCTCAACATCACCATGGTGGGCGACCTTAAATATGGGCGCACCGTACACTCGCTGCTGCAAGCCATGTCGCACTTCCACCCCACATTCCACTTTGTAGCCCCCGATGAGCTGAAAATGCCACAGGAATACAAAATCTTCTGCGACGAACACGGCATACCTTACTATGAACATACAGAGTTCTCGGAAGAGGTCATCAACGAAGCCGATATTCTCTATATGACCCGCGTACAACGAGAACGATTTACCGACCTGATGGAGTACGAAAAAGTCAAGAACGTATACATTCTGCACAACAGTATGCTACGCAACAGCAAGCCCAACTTGCGCGTACTGCACCCGCTGCCTCGTGTCAACGAAATAGCTTACGACGTTGACAACAATCCTAAAGCATACTATTTCCAACAAGCTAAAAACGGACTTTACGCCCGCCAAGCCATTATATGTAAAGTATTGGGCATCGATGCCGACTAACCCATAAACGAAACGAAATCATGAATACGCAGAAAAAAGAACTCGCAGTTGCCGCCCTCGAAAATGGCACTGTAATAGACCGCATACCATCGGAGCATCTGTTCAAAGTTGTATCTATGCTCGGCCTCGACAAGTTTACCAACAGTATCACCATAGGTAATAACCTATCAAGCCAAAAAATAGGGAAAAAGGGCATTATCAAAGTTGCCGACTATTTCTTCAAGGAGGAAGAGATGAACAAAATTGCCCTCATTGCCCCCGAGGCAAAGATAAATATCATACGCGACTACCAGGTAGTAGAGAAATATACCGTTACGCTCGACGAGACTTTGCATGGCATTGTGCGCTGCTGCAACCCTAAATGTATCAGCAATAACGAGCCAATGGAAACAGTTTTCCATGTAACACAAAGAAATCCGGTAAAAGTAACTTGCCACTACTGCGGACACAGTATGCAAGGTGACGACATTACTGTTTGTTAAACCTACTTCCAAGCTCTGCCCCAATGAAACAGAATTGGAAACCGGGAACTCTTATCTATCCCCTCCCCGCAGTACTGGTAAGCTGCGGGGCTTCACCCGATGAATATAACCTTTTTACAGCCAGCTGGGTAGGAACACTTTGTACCAATCCGCCCGTATGCTACGTTTCGATACGACCCGAACGATATTCACACGACATCATACGTCGCAATATGGAGTTTACCCTCAATCTCACTACTACCGATATGGCAAGAGCTACCGACTGGTGTGGTGTGCGCTCGGGGCGCGACTATGACAAATGGAAAGAAAGCCACCTCACACCCCACGCCGGTGTAGAAGTTCGCTCGCCCTACGTCGAAGAGTCACCCTTGAGCATAGAGTGTCGTGTACGAGAGGTTATTCCACTTGGCTCTCACGACATGTTTATCGCCGATGTTATAAACATACTAGCCGACGATAAATATATCGATACCGAAAGTGGAGCTTTCGACATGGGCAAAGCCGGCCTGCTTGTCTATTCACACGGGCACTATTACGAAACGGGTAGCGAGATAGGGAAATTTGGCTGGTCGGTACAAAAGAACCGCAACAAATAAGCCCGCACGCGGCAACAGAAAGGAAAGAATACAATTTCACGCAAATTCTCTACAATGCTGCTTGCCCATTTCAAAATATTCATACCTTTGCAAAAGCGCCCCGACGGCACACAGCCATGGTACTCCATGACACCCCGTCGACGACGCCACACTTAATTATAAATCTCTAATACTATACACATGGAAAGAGACAATGCCATCTTCGACATTATCGAGCGCGAACATCAGCGTCAGTTGAAAGGAATCGAACTAATCGCATCCGAAAACTTTGTCAGCGACCAAGTGATGCAAGCCATGGGGTCGTGCCTTACCAATAAATATGCCGAAGGCTACCCCGGGAAACGCTATTACGGAGGCTGCGAGGTAGTAGACGAGAGCGAGAACCTCGCCATAGAAAGGCTCAAAAAAATCTTCAATGCCGAGTGGGTCAACGTGCAACCGCACTCGGGCGCGCAAGCCAACATGGCCGTATTCATGGCGTGCCTCAAACCCGGCGACAAATTCATGGGACTCAACCTCTCACAAGGCGGACACCTTTCACACGGTTCGCCAGTCAATTTCTCGGGTATCATGTTCCATGCTCTCGACTATGGTGTACGCAAAGACAATGGCTACATCGACTATGACCAAATGGAAGAGGTTGCTCGCCGCGAACGTCCACGCCTGCTCATTGGTGGAGCATCGGCCTATTCTCGCGAATGGGACTACGCTCGCATGCGTCGCCTCGCCGACGAAATAGGAGCCATATTTATGGTAGACATGGCTCACCCCGCAGGACTGATTGCTGCCGGTGAACTGGACAACCCGTTGCGTTATGCCCACATCGTCACCTCTACTACTCACAAAACCCTACGCGGACCGCGTGGCGGTATCATCTTGATGGGTAAAGACTTTGACAACCCATGGGGCAAAACGACACCCAAGGGAGAGATACGCAAAATGTCGGCATTGCTCGACTCGGCAGTATTCCCCGGTGTTCAAGGTGGACCTCTCGAGCATGTCATCGCTGCCAAAGCTGTTGCTTTTGGCGAGGCTCTTGACCCATCCTTCAAAGTATATCAGCAGCAAGTACGTCGCAATGCCCGCGCTATGGCCGAAGCTTTTGTGGCCAAAGGTTACAACGTAGTATCGGGTGGAACCGACAACCACTGCATGCTTATAGACCTTCGCACCAAATATCCCGAATTGACCGGTAAGGTTGCTGAGAAAGCTCTGGTACAAGCCGACATCACGGTAAACAAAAATATGGTACCCTTCGACAGCCGCTCTCCCTTCCAAACATCGGGTATACGTGTAGGAACTCCTGCCATCACAACCCGTGGCGTGAAAGAAGATATGATGGGCGAAATTGTAGAGATGATAGACCGCGTACTCTCTGACCCCGAAAATACATCGGTTATTACCGCAGTTCGCGAGAAAGTCAATGAGACAATGAAGAAATTCCCCATCTTTGCTTACTAAGCACCTGTCAGGAACAATCTATACACGAAGGGCTGCTACCCATAGGTAGCAGCCCTTCGACATATATACACAGCCCTTATAGGCTTATATATCTTGCAATACATCGGCCGAAGCAAGCATAACTTACTGACAACAAAAATATTACAGACATTCCATTAGAAAATAAAAAAAATTTCGAGCAATATTTAAGCAAAAAACTTGCATAAGACAAAATAACACATTAACTTTGCAACCGCTTTGAGAAACAAATCAAGCCGGTCCCATAGCTCAGTTGGTTAGAGCATCTGACTCATAATCAGGGGGTCCTAGGTTCAAGCCCTAGTGGGACCACACAAAAAGCAGTCGGTACATTTTGCCGACTGCTTTTTTCATCTCCATACCATCAAATATACACGCAATATAAGTGCACTGTTCTCTCAATTATTTTTAAGGAATACTGTAAAGACAAATCGTTGTTCTTTGTCTCTACAACTGGAACTACTCGCATAATAAATAGATAGCCCCCCCTAATAATATGCGTAGTTAGTCAGGATTGAGCAGTAACAATGAACATTTCGTCGCAAACGAACTCAAAACAAAAAAGTTGCTATCACAGACAGCAACCCTCACTAACCAGTCTATTATCTAATAAATCGATTGGATATTATAATCCAAACAACAGCTCCGCTCTCGACCGTCTAACTCTGTTATAAGCATCCTATAACAATATGCGAGGCTTACAGCTCAAACGTAACCGTGACACGGCCTTGCCCCAAAGCTTCTGCCAAGCCGTCGGGATTATCTACAGAACCTATGCGCGTATAGCTATAAGGAGTAGAGAATGTTTCGTAAAAGAGAACGATGCAATCGCTACCGTATAGCATTATATCACCATTGTGTATGGTGCCAGGACGGTACGACGCTGTAGGAAGGTCAGCATTCAGATAATAATACTTTTCATTGCCGTTGAGTTCGCTCATATTTATGGTAAAAGGCAGAAGCATCTTGAAAGCCTCTGCCGTAGCATTATCGGCTAATGTAGCCGTAAAAAGATGTGTTCCTACTTTTACATTCATATCGTTTGTTGATTGAGTTGTGTCGTTTTCTTCAATATTTGTATCGCTATTAGTATTATTGGTACTAGTACCAGATTGTTGAGGCATAGTAGGCTCGTGGTCGGCACAAGAATATAACGATGAAACCATTGTTGAAAGGCAAAACACACAAGAGAAAAAAAGATACAAATATTTCATATCTCTATCTTATTTGTTATCTGTTGTTGCGACAAATATCTTTTACCGATACAAAGATATGAGAGATATTGAAAAGAAATAATATACAAATTATCGTAAAAACAACCCCCATTACAGATATATCGCCACTCTGGTATAATTCTTTATAAAACAGCACCATTCTATATCAAATCACTACATCGGCAAACCGTGCAGGGTATAATAAGATACTGGGAACAACAACCGAGACACAGGGCATAGACATAAAAAAGAAGAGCCGGATATGTTGCTCACGCAAGCTCCGGCCCAAGGAATTCATCACATTATGCTTATAAAAGTGCTATAGAGAGTATTACGCTCACGCGCAATAGCTAGTTTGCGCCGCGCCATGCTGTAGCAAGACTCAGGCGCATGGAAAAAGGGTTGTAGTATTTTGCGAGAAGTTTCAGAAATATCTATTTTCTACCACCGTCCAATCGACAATGTCCCACAACCGGTTTACATGTTCGGCACGGCGATTGCGATAATCTATGTAGTAAGCATGCTCCCACACATCGAAGGCTAGCAGTGGCACTAAGCCTCGCAGCAGAGGTGTTCCGGCATTGCTCTCTGGCAATATGGCAAGCCCACCATTATTGTCGGCACAAAGCCATACCCACCCCGAACCGAATAGAGCGACAGCCTCGGCCTCAAACAATTCCTGGAAGCTGGCAAACGAACCCCATTGCTTGTCGATAGCAGCTGCCAACTTGCCCTTGGGCGCATGTGGTGCCGTCGGAGAGAAAGAGGCAAAATAAAAGAGATGGCTCCACGCCTGGGCAGCATTATTGAAGAGTGCACCATCAGACGTTTTGATAATATCTTCAAGCGGGAGCGTCTCATAAGATGTACCTGCAATAAGCGAGTTGAGTTTATCGATATAACCTTGCGTATGCTTCCCGTAATGGAAAGTTATTGTCTCGGCACTAATAACAGGGTAAAGGTCGCTATCGCTGTAAGGCAGAGGGGGCAATTGATATTTTTCCATTGTCGTAAACTTTTCGTTTCTATCATAAAACAAGTATAGAGTAAAAAAGTTCTTTGCCCGAATAAAAAAATATAGCTAACCGGCAAAATAATCCACGCATGGGTTACGATTAGCAAATGTAGCTATAGACAGCAGTCCTTAAAATAAAAAAACACCGTCGGGATAAAGCCGTTGACAAAATGAGAAATGTCGTGCTTACTTTAATTCCTGACGGTGCCTCACAATGGGAGACCAATAAAACAATTATAAGGACAATCCCACAAGGGTAAAAACGCCTCTTTACAATAAGGACAATAACGGTAAGTAATAGTGACGTTACCCTACCTCACCGCGGTATAACGCGATACTGAGGAGTGATAAATCTCCGACCAATATGGCACCATGGCCGAGACCTTTACTTTAATAACAATATGGCTGCAAAAATGTTTATGATATTACTATTACAAGCGACAATCTGCCATAGGAAGTTTTCACACGCATCAGCTTCATTTATGATGTGACAAAAAGAGCTTTTATACACTACACCACTTGCTTATTACGGCAATAATACTTAACTTTGCACCGCTTTTTAAGAACCGTGTGATGGGAAATTAAGGAGCAAGAAAAAACTTAATTTTTAGTAACACAAAATTTTTACACATGAAATCATTTGTTCTGAACGGAACAGTCCGTACCGACCTTGGCAAAAAAGCTGCCCGCGAATTGCGTAAAAACGGACAAATACCCGCTGTACTTAGTGGTGGTTCTATTGTAACACTGCCCTTTACCGGCACACTTGCACCGGGTGAAAAATTAGTTGAAATAGAGAATGGCCGCGGCATCATCGTAACAGACTTTTCTGTTACACCCGATGCTGTACGTAAGCTCGTCTACACGCCCGATATATATTATATCGACCTCACCATTGGCGACAAGAAGGTGAAAGCCGTATTGAAAGACATTCAATTCCACCCGGTAACCGACCAAATTCTGCACTTGGATTTCTTGGAGGTAAACGAAGAGAAACCTATCGTAATGGAAGTTCCTGTACAACTTGAAGGCCATGCCGAGGGTGTAAGAGCCGGTGGTAAATTGCAACTCTCTATGCGTAAATTGCGCGTGAAAGCTGTCTACACCAACATTCCCGAACGTTTGGTTATCAATATCGACAACCTTGGTTTGGGCAAAACCATGCAAGTGGGCGACCTACACTTCGAGGGTCTTGAGCTGATGAACGCTAAGAATGCCGTAGTATGCGCTGTGAACTTGACACGTGCTGCCCGCGGTGCTGCAACCAAAGAATAATCTTTTTGCCTAGATGAAATATCTTATTGTAGGACTGGGTAACATCGGACGAGAATACGAAAATACCCGCCACAACATAGGATTCAGTATATTGGACGCTTTTGCCGAAGCGTCCAATACTGTTTTTTCCGATATGCGTTATGGAGCAATAGGTCGCACATCAATAAAGGGACGTTCGTTGATATTACTCAAACCGTCGACCTATATGAACCTAAGCGGCAATGCCGTACGCTACTGGATGCAACAAGAGCATATTGAGCTAGAGAACCTGCTTGTCGTCGTAGACGACATATCGCTCCCCTTCGGTACTCTGCGACTAAAGCCCGGTGGCAGTGATGGCGGACATAATGGACTGAAGCACATTGCCGAGATGCTAGGAACACAAAACTACGCACGATTGCGCTTTGGCCTGGGTAATGACTTTCCACGTGGTATGCAGGTAGAGTATGTACTAGGTACATTCCCACCGGAACAACGGGCTTTACTGCCCGAGCGATACGAGAAGGCTTGCGAGATTATAAAAAGTTTTTGCCTCGCAGGTATTTCGCTCACAATGAACCAATATAACAAGAAATAGAACATGCCTCTCTCCGAAGTACGCATAGACAAATGGCTTTGGGCAGTGCGCATATTCAAGACTCGCACCATAGCTACCGAAGCCTGCAAAAAAGGACGTGTCGCTATCGCAGGTGTAACAGTAAAGCCATCGCGCGTCATCAAGGTCGGCGATATTATCAATGTACGCAAGCCCCCTGTAACCTACAGTTTCAAGGTACTCGCCCTTGCCGAAAACCGTATGGGTGCTAAGCTTGTTCCTCAATATCTTGAAAATATCACCTCTCCCGACCAATATGAACTACTCGAGATGGTACGTATCAATGGTTTTGTCGACCGTCAAAAGGGACTGGGACGCCCCACCAAACGCGATGGACGAGCTATCAGACAGTTTACACAATTCGATATGGAGGATGATGGCTTCGACTTTGACTTCGGTTTTGACGACGATGACGACGAATAATAACTTCAACTATAAGCAATCTATATGAAAAAGCTCCGTTTACACACTTTCCTACTGCTATTCATTTCTGCGTTGCTCTTCAACGCATGCGATGAAACATACGACTTTCCCATCACAGGACGATGGATGCTTACCCAGTTTGACGACTGTGGTGAGGTATATTATTACGACCCTTACTACGACGGCTACTATCTTATTCTCAATCCCGACGGGTCGTATGAACAGAACTTCGGAGAGATAGACTATGGGCGATGGAATTATAATACAATCAATAGTGAATTTGTACTTTCGTCGATACATGGTTCCGACCTATATGGCCACGTAATCCGTCTTGACAATACACTCATTATAGAATATACTTACCCCGACGGATATTACGAAGTAGAATACTACGAACGATGGTAATAGGAACTATGTAATATAACACTCCTGAGACAAACGTCTCGCAACGACTTCATCCACAAGAAACGATACAACAGGTTATAACGGAATGTCTCTCGCTTCCTGCAATACTTTGAGTAAGCAATAGTATATTTCAGTCTAAACTTTTCCGAAAGATACATCCAGTATCTACCGTGACGATTATTTCTTCCGGCCGTTTTTCGCACCTTTACCTATTGGTTTCGGTCTACTGTTCTTGGCTCGGCCTTGCGCATCGCTCGCCATACTGGTACGCTGAGGTTTATAGGGCTTGTCGCCATATAAAGCTCTGATAAGATCCTTGCGATTCATTCGGGTAAGAGAACGACGGATGTCATCCTCATATTCACGCTTATACCAAAAGAAGTATTTACGCTGGCTTAACTTCTGCTCGGCTGTCCGTGCCGTATATACACGGTCGCCGGTATATGGGTCTATACCTGTATAATACATCTCTGTAGCAAGCGTCATGGGTGTAGGGGTAAAATCCTGTACCTGTTCGAGGTGAAAATGCAAGTTCTTAGTAGCCACAGCCAACTCGGCCATAGCCTCTTCCGTACAACCAGGATGGCTCGATATAAAATAAGGTATAAGTTGCTGGGGCAGACCTTCACGACGATTTACCTTCTCAAAAAGGGTATTGAAAGAGTAGAACAAATCGAAAGAGGGCTTACGCATATAATGCAAAACTTTTTCTGAAGTATGTTCAGGAGCCACCTTAAGTCGACCCGAGACATGATGGGCAATAAGCTCCTCGGCATATTCACGTCCGCTGTCGGCAATGGCAGCATCTTTATGACGATGCAACACAAGGTCGTAGCGTACCCCACTACCCACAAAAGTCTTCTTGATACCCGGCACTGCATCGGCTCTACGATACAACTCTGTCAACGGACGATGATCGGTAACAAGATTGGGACAAACAGCCGGGAAAAGGCACGACGGACGTCGACAACGATGACACAAATCCTCCCGTTCGCCATGCATAGCATACATATTGGCCGACGGCCCGCCAAGATCGCTGATATACCCTTTGAAGTCGGGCATCTGCGACACAGCTTTTACCTCGCGCAAAATAGAGGCCTGCGAACGCGATGAGACAAATTTACCTTGATGCGCCGATATGGTACAGAAAGCACACCCCCCAAAACAACCGCGGTGAAGGCACACCGAGTGACGTATCATTTCGTAAGCCGGAATAGTTTTTCCCTTATACCGAGGATGCGGCATACGTGTATAGGGTAAGTCATAAACGGCATCAAGTTCGGCCGTAGTCATAGGCGGATAAGGCGGATTGATATGCACCACTTCATCACCACAACGCTGCCATAAATGATGTGCACGATAGGCATTAGACTCCTCTTCCACCACCTTAAAGTTGGCAGCCTGTTTTCTTTTATCACTCAAGCATTCTTCGTGCGAAGCCAATATCACATGTTCATCACAGGCCGTAGGCAATACATCGACCGGGCGCAGCATAGCAGTTTGCGGAACATCATGTAGAGCTGAGACCTCGTCCCCGGCAGCGAGTCGACGTGCAACCTCTACTATTGGGCGTTCACCCATGCCATAGATAAGTAAGTCGGCCGGACAACTCGCTAAGATAGGAGGCAACAATTTATCTTGCCAATAGTCGTAGTGTGTGACACGACGCATCGAAGCCTCTATGCCACCTATCACTACGGGAACATCGGGAAATAGCTCTTTAAGTATCTTCGTATATACAATAGTAGGGTAATCGGGTCGCATACCATGACGCCCGCCGGGTGTATAGGCATCGTCACTCCGCAACCTTTTGTTAGCCGTATAATGGTTCACCATAGAATCCATAGCACCGGCCGTCACGGCAAAGAAGAGTCGCGGACGTCCCATTTTACGGAAATCACGCAAGTCATCGCGCCAATTAGGTTGTGGCACAATAGCTACCCTATACCCTTCGGCCTCGAGTACTCGCCCCAACACGGCCGCTCCAAACGACGGATGGTCAATATAGGCATCACCTGTGAAGAATACCACATCGACATAGTCCCACTGTCGTAACTCCATCTCCTTGCGCGAGGTAGGCAACCACTCTTCTATCTTATACTCTTGCATATCCTTTGTTATTTTGCCATACAAAGATAATGTAAATGGGGTTAGAACACCAAACATGCTTACCACGACTATCAGACACAACACCCAAATAAAAAATAAAAGATAATACCATGTAAGAAGTTTCTTTTATAAGAAACTGAAAATCAAAATCTTGTACATCTCAAAATATTATATCTACAGAGAAACTTCAATACATTGATTTTCAAATAATTACACTGAGCCCTATATCTACCGAATGAGTGATAATATCACACAGTAAATAAATTAATGATTGCCAAATAATTAGCTAAATATTTGATAATATCAACTTTTTTACAGGTAAAAACATGTCAGATTTTTTTTGCCGTATTTTTGCAACAACATTATTAACCATAAAATCTACAGACATGAAAAAACTACTGTTATCTTTTATCACTCTGTTCTTACTGATTCCTATCACTGCCGTAAGTGACGACAATGACAAAACCGAGGACCCCATCCGTAGAATACACATTATCATCCTACGTAGACAACAGAGAGTTCCGGCACAGGAAGAAGAAATAGATATTACCTACTATGCAGCCGAACGCATTATAGAGATGGACTTCAACGAAAATATCGGAAGAATTTTTGTCAGCGTTACGGGCGAAGGTGGTAAGGAAATATATGGGCACTACCATTTTACCGATCTTGAAAGAGGCTGCGACATAATGCTTCCACCAACCGATATGACCTATACGATACACATTACAGGTGACGAATACGAGAGTATAGCGTATATCTACCTATAAATTATAATTAGCAAATACGTGATTTCCTTAAGAGGCAAAAAGTTATATGAATACTGCCTCTGTGTCTAGTCCCATAAGGGCAGGGGCGCATCGCGACGATGCCATGCGAAGGAGTGACAGCACACACTCCTTCGCCTTTTTTATCAACTTACACTGATTCCACAACATATCTGTAAGACACAATTAAACTTTTCACAATATAAATTTCGCGCGCTGGTTATATCAAAAATAAATTATCTTTGTAACATTGAAATCAACCAATAGCAATATAGATTTTATGAAAAAGATTTGGTTTGTCATTCTTTTATTTACAACTCTTTTATGGGGTTCTGGCATGGCTGCCGCTCCCAAGTATGTATTCTTTTTCATTGGCGACGGCATGGGCATAGGGCATGTACAATCGCTACGTACGTATTACAAAGACACCTCCGACCCCGAGGGCAACCTACAACACTTTTATGACTTCCCGATAGCAAGCATTGTCACGACTTTTTCTTACGACGATGACATGACCGACTCGGCAGCAGCAGGCACAGCTCTTGCATGCAGTAAAAAAACGCGCAACAGCATGCTGGGTATGGACGCCGACACTGTTGCACTTACATCGGTTGCCAAACGGATGAAGCAAGCCGGACGCGGAGTAGGTATCATGAGCAGTGTATGCCTCAACGACGCCACTCCCGCAGCCTTCTACGCCTCTCGCCCCAACCGAGGTGACTATTACGAGATAGCACTCCAAGGAGCCTGTTCGGGCTTCGACTTCCTTGCCGGTGCATATTTCCGTGACCCTTACGGTACAAAAGCAGGTACACCCGGCAATGTATTTACAGAGTATCAAAATGCCGGATATACCATTGTACGGGGCAAACAAGGTTATGAAGATGCAACAGCCGCACATGCCGACCGCATCTTGTGGCTCGATGCTGATACAGTAAGCGAAAATACTATAGGCTATGCCATAGACGGCTGCAGCAACGACATGACACTGCCTAATATGGTAAGTGCAGCCATCGAGCACCTTTACAAAAACTACTGGAAAGGCTTTTTCATCATGGCCGAAGGAGGTGGAATTGACCACCTTGCACACGCCAACGATGCAGCCGGCGTCATTCGCGAAACCAAAGAATTTGACACAGCCATAAGGGTTGCATACGAATTTTACCGTCAACATCCCAAAGAGACACTTATTATCGTTACTGCCGACCACGAAACCGGCGGCTTAGGCTTGGGAGTAAAAGAGAGTTCTTACAAACAGCATATGGACTACATACAACACGTATCTGTGTCGAAAAATGCATTCTGGAACGAGTTCTGCAAAAGTATCAACAACGATCCTAACAATCTCACATGGGAAAATGCTGAGCGTTTTATAAACAAACGTTTGGGCTTGGGTAGCATTATTCCACTCTCTGCCGGCGAAAAAGGCACACTGATGACTGTATTCCAAAAATCTGTCATAGACAAAACAACAGGCAAGGAACATACTCTATATGCCGACTTCGACGGCTTTACAACTGCTGTCTACAAGTTACTCTCTACCAAGATTGGCATTGGCTGGACTACATATTCGCATACCGGCAACGCCGTACCATTCTTTGCCATAGGAGCAGGAGCCGACCATTTCGCAACTGCCGGATGGTTAGACAATACCGACCTGTCGCGCATCATCAGCCAACTGTGCCGTTTGCAATAACAGCTGCAGGCTTGTCCAATTTTATTGTAATTCATGACAAAACATAGAGTAAAGAGGATACATCCACGGTGAGCATGTATCCTCTTTCTGTATAATATTCTCCCATATTTTTACCAAACCATACCGTGTCCCTCTAAACTATACGCCACAAATCAATTATCAACGACACGACTCCCAAACATCCTCGGCACGGGAATACAAGCCACACACCGTAAAAGCGACAAATGGCATACCCACGCATCTACATTTCCGGCCTCCTACTACCAAACAGTAGATATAAAAACAAGAAGGCCGCCTCATTGGGCGGTCTTACTTATAAGTATCGAACAATAATCAGTGGATTATTTCTTGTATAATTCATCCGATACGGTGAGAACCTTACGACCTTTGGCACGACGGCTTGCGAGCACTCGACGACCATTGGCAGTTGACATTCTCAAACGGAAGCCATGCTTGTTGACTTTCTTTCTGTTGGAAGGTTGGAATGTTCTTTTCATTGCCTTAATATTTTATGTTATTATTCTTTCAATTATCGGAGTGCAAAATTAGCGACTTTTTTTCAATCCCGCAAATATATCACTGCTCTTTTTCAAAACTTGTTTCCTCTCATACGCCATTCATGACAAGCTAAAATCGCCAAGCAGTACAAATATAGTGAAAGGTAAGAGCCGAGGCAAACAAAAACGTAGTTTTTAAGTTGTTCTCGGCCGAACCGCATCCTATATTCTACAAATATAGGCAACGGTTTGTATACGCGCGTTTTATAATATCACACAGTGCAACGTGGCAGCCCAGCTGAAGTATGAACGAGCCTATAACAGTACTTACATGCAAATATACTGACGAAGAAACACATAAACAACTACGAATCAGAGTATTAAACAATCACAACGGCTCTATCGAGCCATTATCTACCACACCTGCTCGATAAACACACTTTAGCCAGGTCAAAGGCATTTCAGCGCCTTGCGTTTAACCATATACGCACAAAAAAGCACGATGAAGGGTTCGTCATGTAACAAATTATTCCTACCTTTGTAGGGTTTTTCATCAAGGCAATGCCTTTCGCCCACACTTGAAGATAACACATATAATTATATTTTATGGCTACTACGGCAGATTTTAAGAACGGAATGTGCCTCGATATTGACGGCACTTATTATTTTATTGTAGAATTTCTCCATGTAAAACCCGGTAAAGGCCCGGCCTTCGTACGTACCAAACTGCGTAACGTCGTTACAGGTCGTATTATAGATAAAACTTGGAACTCGGGCGTGAAGATTGAAGAAGTACGTATTGAGCGTCGCCCCTATCAGTTCCTCTACAAGGACGATATGGGTTACAACTTTATGCACACTGAGACTTACGAACAAGTTTCTATTCCGGGCGAGAGCATCGAAGGTGTTCGCTTCCTTAAAGAAGGTGACATTTGCGAGGCTATGGTACATGCTGCTACCGATACAATCCTCACCTGCGAGATGCCCCCCAATGTAGTACTTGAAGTAACCTATACCGAACCCGGTATAAAAGGCGATACCGCTACCAACACACTCAAACCTGCTACTGTAGAGACCGGTGCCGAAGTACGTGTTCCGCTCTTTATCAATACAGGCGACAAGGTTCGTATAGATACCCGCACCGGCGACTATATTGAGCGTGTAAAAGAATAACTTATTTCATTGTTTCCATTTAGCGGGGCTGTGACACAGATATATTATCTGTCACAGCCCCGCCAGTTATATAAAAAGACATGTTGTATAACTACATACGCATACTCTCATGGATGTGACCTCACGATAACAAACCGTACAGAAGCACCACTACGATAACCACAGGAGCCAGGAAACGCAATAGATAGAAAATAATATCGTATAGCCAACGAGGATAAGGCAATGAATAGCTGTTGGATAATTCGTCTTCAACATCAGACTTTTTCATACGCCATCCCACAAAAATAACTACAAGCAACGCACTGATAGGCATCAAGTAGTTGGCCGTAAGACCATCACAGAAATTAAAGACTACTTCATATAACGAACAGAACAGAGCCATGACAAGGCACACTGCAAAAGCCACCACGACTGCCACTTTGCGTGAAAGCTTAAACTCTTCGGTCAGATAGGTTACCGGCACCTCGAGCAACGAGATAGAGGAAGTAAGAGCTGCCACCAGCATCATGAAAAAGAACAGTATGGCTATAAGCTCACCACCTGGTAACTTATCGAATACCTGCGGTAACGTAGTAAAGGCCAAACCAGGGCCTTCGGCCGGGGAGAGCCCGAAAGCAAAGACTGCCGGCATAATAGCAACACCGGCTATAAGAGCAAAGACAACATTTGCAAGCGATGTCATAAACGATGTACCTATGATATTTTCTTGCTTGTTGACATACGAAGCATAAGTCAGTATAGTACCTATACCTATACTCGATGAGAAAAATGCCTGTCCAAGGGCTTCCAATACTGTAGTACCCGTTACCTTAGAAAAATCGGGCTTGAAAAGAAACTTCAATCCCGCTCCCGCTCCCGACAATGTCATAGAACGTATGGCTATGATTATCACTACAACAAAGAGCAACGGCATAAGAATCTTGGAATACTTCTCTATACCATTCTTTATGCCGGTCATAAGAACTCCTGCCGTGAGAAGAAGAAACAGCACTGTAAAAATTTGCGGCCGAAAAGGCGAAGCTGTCACCTCTTGGAAAAACGCCATTGTTCCTTCACTGTCGGGCAACTTGAATGCAAGAGCTTGCAACAGATAATCGGCAGTCCAACCTCCTACCACACTATAAAAAGCCAGTATGATACTTGCTGCCGCAACGGTAATAATACCTATCATAGGCCACTTACTACCGGGAGCAAGCACGGCAAAAGCGCCATATGTATTGGCATGACTCCGACGACCCACCACAAACTCGGCCAGCATGATAGGTAAACAAATGACAAAAACAAAAGCTACATAGATAATAATAAATGCCGCACCACCATTTACACCCGCCAAATAAGGGAACCTCCACAAATTGCCCAGGCCTATTGCAGAACCTACCAACGCCATGAGCACGCCAAAAGATGATGCAAACGAGTCGCGGTTACCCGCATGATGTGATGTCATAATACGTTTGTTATATGATTTATTTCCCAAATCTACACCAATTTCTTATCTTTTACAAGAGAATTGCCACAAATATATCATTTTTATTTTTCATCTGTACATAATTACCATTTCACACGCAAAACATATTCCCCAAAAGGAATCAACAATACTTCCCATACAGCAACATATACTTTCTATATAGAAAGCTCTATTTACCAAGTCAATAAGCATCAACAATGCCACATATACCAAGATATTTGTTTACACCAAAAAAGTTATAACATATTGTCTAAGCATCGGCATTTGTATATTCGCAAACTTTTTATAACTTTGCAGCGCATTAAGCGGATGTGGCGTAATTGGTAGCCGCGCCAGACTTAGGATCTGGTGTCTTGCGACGTGTGGGTTCGAGTCCCGTCATCCGCACTAATACTAGAGGATGCGAAGCTTGCAAGCTTTACATCCTCACTTTTTATATAAGGCCCTCCTCGTATTGCTAATAGTGGCCTAGTCGACAAAAATCAGGATGAAAATGGTTAAAAAAGACCAGACTATAGAAAAAGAGCAGACTCCAATTTTTTACTCCCTTTCGCGATAAATTACGATGCTATTCGACAAAGTCTAAATCAGAAACATCGTTTTCGTTTGTCTCGGCGCTATCTTTCGATAAGATAGGCTGCACTCCGCAACGTCCAATCTGAAAACTCCGTTTTCGTTTGGCTCGGCACTCTCCTTTGCGTATCTTTGCAACATAATGGACGAGACGACGTACAGTGGAAAACGGATAGCTCGCAACTCTCTGATGCTCTACCTTCGTATGTTTGTGACAATGGTGATAGCCTTCTACACAAGTCGCGAACTATTACGGGTATTGGGAGTAGATGATTACGGCACATATAATGTCGTAGGTAGTTTCGTAGCCGTTTTCAGTCTGTTCAACTCGGGTGTAACACTAGCCATACAACGATTTCTAAATTACGAAATAGGAGCGCGAAATGCCGAGCGGCTGCGACGCGTATTTGCCACATCGTTCAACATATTGTTTGGCATCTCTATTTTGATTATTATCTTAGGCGAGAGTGTAGGACTATGGTTTGTAGCAACCCAATTGAATATTCCGGCCGGACGCGAAGAGGTAGCACTATGGGTATACCAACTTACGCTGCTCATCTTTCTCATCAACATTGTGGGCAGCCCTTTTCAAGCAGCTATCATTGCTCACGAGCACTTCAAAGCGTATGCCATGTTGGGCATGTTCGAGGAGCTATGCAAACTGTCGGCCGTGTTTTTACTGATGATTATCCCCTTCGACAAGCTCATATTATACATGCTGCTGCTCACAGGTGTCGCCATCGTCACACGTAGTGCTTATGTGATATACTGCAGCCGCCGTTTTGCTGAATGCCGATATCGGTTCTGTTTCGACCGTAAGTTGCTGCGCGAAATGTTTTCGTTCTCGGCCTGGAATATCTTTGGTAGTTGTGCCTACATCGCCAAGGTACAAGGCGTTAACATCATCATCAACATCTTCTACGGTGTAGCAGTAAACGCAGCACAAGGCATTGCCAACCAAGTAAACCAAGCCGTAACAGCATTTATAACAAGTTTTACTACAGCCGTCAATCCACAAATCATCAAGTTATATGCACAGAAAGACTACAAGCTTCTTTACCCATTGGTATTCAAAGGGTCGCGTATTGCAGGCTTCCTGGTACTTCTCTTTGTAGTTCCTATTGTATGCGAGACACAGAGTATACTCGACGTATGGCTTTATAAAGTAGAAATTCCGCGCTACACGGTAATATTTACACAGCTTATACTCATCAATGCGCTTATCGACTCCTTCTCGCAAAGCCTCATTACACTCATCAATGCTGTAGGACGCATAGCTCGATACCAAATGGTAGTAGGTGGCATACTTATACTGAACCTGCCACTATCGTTACTTGCTCTGTGGCTAGGAGCCCCACCCTACGCCGCTATGATAGTTGGATGTCTTCTTTCCGTAGCCAGTCTTGTAGCACGTATTGTCATCATAAGCCGGCAGATAGAGTTCCCGTGGCGGAAATATATAATCGACGTATTGCTACGTGCCAGTATCGTGATAGCATGTGTGGGCATTATCGTAGCAGCATACAAATATGTCATGCCTCACTACCGCTTCGACTTTTTAGTCAACATAGCAGTATGTCTTATCGTAACAGCAACTTGTATTTATACCCTCGGGCTCGATACCACCGAACGAAACGCCGTGCAATACAAGATAACAACATGGATAAAAAAGCTGAAACGCCATGATAAAGATTGAAGACAAATCGCTCTGTTGCGGTTGTGGTGCCTGTGCTGCAGCCTGCCCCGTATCCTGCATCGTCATGAAAGAGGATGCCGAGGGGTTTGCCTATCCTGAGGTAAATACCGCTACCTGTATCGATTGCAAACTATGTGAGCGCGTTTGTCCTTTTCTTGCAACCGAAGACCGTCCTCGAGGTAAGGAAGGATTTCTTGTAATCAACAACAATACCGATGAACGCAAAGCATCATCGTCGGGCGGAGCCTTCTCTATCCTTGCACGAGCTGTCATAAACAATGGCGGTAGCGTGTGGGGAGCTGCAATCGACCGAGAATATAATATACGCCACATAGAAGTCAGCAATATGGAAGGCCTTGCCGCCTTGCGAGGCTCGAAATATGTAGAGAGTTACTTAGACAACAGTTATCGTCTTGTCAAAGAACGGCTCAAGACAGGAATGCAGGTCGTGTTCAGCGGCACTCCTTGCCAAGTAGCCGGATTACGCCGCTACCTGGGGAAAACATATCAGGGATTGTTGCTGATAGAAACAGCCTGTCACGGTATTGCATCGAGGCGAGTCTGGCAACAATCGTTATCAGAACTTTGCCAAGAGCGAGGTATTGCCCGCAACGAAATAACGAGCATCAATTTTCGCGACAAGTCGACCGGATGGGAACACTATTCATTTGCGCTGACAACGAGAAATGGCCGATACACGACTCGTCAGACAGCTTATCTACGCGGCTATGGAGCCAATCTTTTTCTACGTCCATCTTGCTACCGCTGCCACGTAAAGGCTACAGGGAGCTATGCCGACATAACTCTTGCCGACGCGTGGGGCATAGAAAAAGAAAGCAACGATGCCTGCTATCACGATGACCGCGGTGTGAGTTTTGTCTTACCTCATACCGAAGCAGGGCGCACAGCCGTAACAGCCATGACAAACTGCCATATTGAAGCCATTGATGCAGAAAAGATGTTAGAACACAATCGTTGCATCACTCAGTCGGTAACTGAGCCAAAGGGAAGAACTCGCTTTTTCGAGCTTTTCTTATCGGAGACTTCGGTTGCCCGCAGTGTAGCAGAGGCTGCCCCAATAAGCCCTCTGAAACGAATAGAACAACTACTTGCCCCTACCCTGAGAGCGTTGGGCATCAAAGGATTTACAAACCGATGGAGAAAGAAAAAAGAATAGGGATAGTCACCATGCCGGTGCGCTGCAACTATGGCGGCGCATTGCAGTCGTATGCCTTACAATACTTTCTGAAAAGTAAAGGCTATGAACCATTGGTTATAGATTGCCGTCGACACGCATCGTCAGCTTCGCTCTGCCACCAATGGGTAGAACGTAACATCTTGTACAGACACTTTACAACTTTTGCAAAACGATATATACATCGCACAGGCCGTCTTACCGACGAATCGGAGTTACGTGCCGCTGCCGAAGAATGCGCAGCCGTCATAACAGGCAGCGACCAAGTATGGCGGCTCTCGATGATACAGGGTGTAGAGCGGCACTATTTCCTCGATTTCGTTCCCGACACCATACGTCGCATTGCCTATGCAGCCTCGTTCGGGACTGACGATTTGGAACCGTGCGACGCCACCCTTCAAGCCGACCTGCAACGACTCATAAAAAAATTCTACGCCATATCGGTACGAGAAGAAGAAGGGATAGAAATATGCCGTCGTCATTGGGGTGTAAAGGCTTGCCGAGTACTCGACCCTACCCTGTTGGCCGGACGAGAAGCTTTCGACCCAATAGCTCAACAAGCCCCGGCATCACAGGGTGAACTCTTTTACTTTTTCCTTGGCCACCACGATGCTGACGTAGCGCACTTGCAACAAATAGCGTCCCAGGCCGGGAAACGAGCCTTTACTGTCAATGCCGGACGTACACTGCAAGTATCGAAATTTGCTTTCGCCTTTTATCCACCGGTAGAGACTTGGATACGCGCCTTTGCCGATGCAGAGGCTGTTGTGACCGACTCTTTCCACGGCGTTTGTTTTGCCTTGCTTTACGGCAAGCCATTCTTTGTTACAAGCAATGTTTCGGGAGGCACATCACGCATACGTTCGCTACTAACAATGAGCGGCACCACAGAGCGGTATATTCACGATATAACCATATACAAAGATTATAAGCAGTTTACTGCACCCTCCATAGATTATACGACCGTATGGAAAAGGCTAGCAGAAGAACGAAAAAAATCAGAACAATTTTTACTTAACGCATTGCCATGACAAGAACAACAGCACCAGTCGCCATATTCGTCTACAATCGTGCCGACCACACAGCACGTACCATCGAACACCTGCAACACAATTTGTTGGCAGCAGAAACCGATATATATTTCTTTTCCGATGGTGGACACGATAAGCATTCGTGGCAGGCTGTCAATAAAGTACGCACATTGTTGCACAAGGTGACAGGATTCAAATCGGTAACTATTATAGAACGCCCGTGCAACTACTATGTAGAACGAAACGTAACAGAAGGTATAGCCCAAGTACTGACCACACACGACCGCATTATCGTCATGGAAGACGACATCATAAGCTCGCCCTATTACCTCACTTATATGAATGATGCTCTCGACTACTATTGCAACGACAAACGAGTGATGCACGTAGCCGGATTTACCAATTTAGACATTCCACAGAAAGGCGATACCTACTTCTCGCCCCATGTGACCGGTAGTGGTGCTTGGGCTACATGGCGCGACCGATGGTCACATTTTGTCCACTATAACAATCGTGAGGAGGCTCTCAACGGACTTACCGCAACCGACATTGCACGCATTACCTACGACGGACGATTTGACTGTCTGAAGATGCTCGACCGTCGTCCCGTTCCCTGGGACATCTGCTGGGATATCGTAGTATACCGTTGCGGAGGTCTCGCCCTACATCCTACACAAACCTTGGTACGCAACATAGGACTTACGTCAGGAGCACATTTCACCGGTCTGCAAAAAAGCCGCATCTTCGGCTGGTATGAATTTGACCGTCCATATAGTACCCATCCTGTAAAAGTAGGAGGTATACCTGTCGCCGAAGATGCCGAGATAGAACGTATGTATGGCGAAGCTCTCACCGACCACGGCATGCGTTACAACCTCTTCGGACGAATCGTGAGAAAAATATACAAACTCTTCAAAAAATAAAATCTGGACAAACAGGCTCTCTATTGAGCTATCTCCTCAACAACAGACCTGTTACTTATACATTAAGCTGAGGGGGTTGTTTTTCCCTACCTATTCCACGGGGGGAGAACAAACCCACTGTCATGGCGCGCACTGTACGTCATGCTACTACTGAATAGAAACTACCCAATAGAAGCTGTCCGATGCACTGACAATGTTACAAAAATAAAAGGCAGTTTATATTCCCAACACACATAAAACATCCACAATATTGTACTACGATAATAAGACAGAAAATGTCAATCAGTCACCCTATCTTAGGGTACTTTCCCCGCGCCAATCACATTTTTATATATTTTATATTTCACATACTTTTTTCCCTATATTAACGAAGTAGGGCAATAATATCGGAGATTCACCCTATTGAAAAGTATCTGTAAACGCCAAGCATTTCCCAATATCTCATTTTATCTATATCACTATAATTCACTTCAATCATACCTTGCCCCTTTATTTTACCCAGCATTTACGAATATTCTATTTTTTATATATATTAGCTATTATTATGCCATTAAATCGCTTTATTATACTATTATCATAGTTCAATCATGGTTGCTGAAAATCTACCCAATGATGTTTTGCGCGAAGCTATTTGTAAATACCTTGTAGCGCATGAACGCGAATTATTGGGTTTTGCAAAACGGCTTACGCACTACAATATTCCTAACGCTAAAGATTTATATCAAGAGACAGCTTATCGCGCCATTTCTAATGCAGCTTCGTACAAAGAGTGCGGGAGTATTGGCTCCTGGCTGTACACTATTATGTATCATATCTTCCAAAATGACTGTAAAAGATGCGGCAAGCTTGCCGACGAGGAAGAACCGGCTTATCTTTTTATCAAGGACCTTGCACCTGCGCCTGACGAGATGTATGCCATCAACGAAATCTCCCAGGCCATCGCCTCTATAAAAGGCGACAGGGAACGTACCATGATAACTCGTTGGCTACAGGGTTATTCATATGCTGAGATTGCACAAGAATTAAACATGAAACTGGGTACGGTGAAGAGTGGCATCTTCCGCCTGAAGACATACTTACGGGTCTTACTCAGATAATATGCCACCTCTATCCGACAGCCCGCCACAGACTTGCAACATTCTATTTAATTAATAAGTCACAGCAATACCACAACTCAAAATCTGCGTCACAGTTACAGACTGATATTAAGACCCATCATTCTATTACCGTTGTATCCCCGGCCTCAGCATCCTTGCCCTTGGTACTTTGCATATAATATGCACAACAATCGCGCAAACCACACTCCAAACAGTGAGGGCGCCGCGCAGTACATACATATCGGCCATGAAGGATGAGCCAATGATGGGCTTTGGGAATCAGTTCTTCAGGTATATACTTCACAAGGGTTTTCTCCGTCTCCAAAGGAGTACGTGAATTGCGTGTAAGGCCTATACGATTGGAGACTCGAAACACATGCGTATCGACTGCCATGGCAGCCTTTCCCCACACAACAGAAGCTACGACATTAGCCGTCTTGCGCCCTACTCCCGGCAATCGTTGCAGCTGGTCGACATCAGATGGTATTTCACCACCAAACTCATCTACCACCATACGAGCCATACCGGCAAGGTGTCGAGCCTTATTATTGGGATAGGAAACACTTTTTATATATGAATAGATATCGTCTGACGAGGCAGTTGCCATATCATAAACCGTAGGATAGGCTTCAAAAAGCGCTGGCGTAACCAGATTTACCCGCTTATCGGTGCACTGAGCCGAGAGTATTACCGCTACCAACAACTGGTAAGGCGACTCGTAGTGCAACTCGGTTCCTGCCACGGGCATATTCAATGTAAACCATTGTATGACGCGACGATAACGCTCGGCAATTGTCATAGTCTATTGTTTTGTGCAACCTTGTAAATACAATCTGCCATGCTGCCGTTTTTTACCCGGAGCATGGCAGGTATGATTAGAAAATAGACTCAAATTCTTCTAAGAAACGAACATCATTTTCCGAGAAGAGACGGAGGTCTTTTACTCTGTATTTAAGATTGGTAATACGTTCGATACCCATACCGAGAGCATATCCGCTATATATGTGGCTATCTATGCCACAAGCCTCAAGCACATTGGGGTCAACCATGCCGCAACCCAATATCTCTACCCATCCGGTATGCTTGCAGAAGCTACATCCCTTGCCTCCACAAAGATTGCACGAGATATCCATCTCAGCACTAGGCTCGGTAAATGGGAAATAAGATGGACGCAAACGTATTTTGGTATCGGCACCAAACATCTCTTTGGCGAAGAAGAGCAACGCCTGCTTCAAGTCGGCAAACGACACATTCTTATCGACATACAATGCCTCTACCTGATGGAAAAAGCAGTGGGCGCGCGCCGATATAGCTTCGTTGCGATAAACACGCCCGGGGCAAATGATGCGGATAGGCGGTTGCGTATGCTCCATGACACGAGTTTGTACCGACGACGTATGTGTACGCAGCAAAATATCGGGATTGCGAGTAACAAAAAAGGTATCTTGCATATCGCGTGCCGGATGGTCGGGAGCAAAGTTGAGTGAAGAGAAGACATGCCAATCGTCTTCTATTTCAGGTCCTTCGGCTATAGAAAAGCCCAACTTAGCAAAAATATCGCAAATCTCATTGCGAACGACAGAGAGCGGATGCCGAGTACCCAGCGGAATAGGATATGCCGTGCGAGTAAGGTCGATACCTGCAACATCTTGTACGTTATTGTCGATGGAGTCGCGCAGAGCATTGAAATGCGTTGTAGCAGCCTCCTTCAGTTCATTAAGAAGCTGTCCCACATGCCTTTTCTCTTCTGGCGGCACCAAACGGAAATCATTGAAAAGCTGAGAGATGATACCTTTCTTAGAAAGATATTTCAGGCGTATAGCCTCTAACTCATCCTTATTGGCAGCTTTAAGAGCCGTAATTTCCTGTTTAAGATTTTCTATCTTGTCTTGAAGCATAGAGCGATAATTCAAAAAATCGCTACAAAGGTAGCAAATATATAGAGACAATGGGGCGAAAAGCTGCCTGAATTTGTTATAAAAGTTACCTCAACACAACGAAGCATGGTCTATACATCTTTTTCGAGAGACAACCCGGCAATAATTTGTAGCATTGTTTTTACACTGATGTTACAACTTTGTAACACCCCACCGTTATTTTTGTAATCTGCTGAAACAATATGACATTACAAGTCGAACAAACAACACTATAGGTTAGGATTTATAACTATATTATGCTATCTTTGTAATAAAGTAGATGTATGGAGAAAAAGGCAAAGACAAATAAGTACTTTTTACCGCGCGACGTGAGTTGGATGTATTTCAACCAACGTATTTTACAGGAGGCTATGAAAGAGCATGTGCCTCTGCTCGAACGATTGTCCTTTCTGGGCATCTACTCTAACAACCTTGACGAGTTTTTCAGGGTACGTGTGGCATCTCAAAACAGAGTGATAGAGTGCGCCGACCGAAATGCTAAAAAAGAGCAGGAGAATGCCCGCAAAATCATCAAGCAAATCAATAAACTGAACAACCGCTATGCTGTTGTTTATGAACAAGCCATTGCTCACGTAACCGAGCTGCTACGTGGCGAAAATATTTTTCTCATCAACAATACGCAGCTCGATGGCGTACAACGCAGCTTCATAGAGGCTTACTACCGCGACAAGCTCAACGGCATGATAAGCCCCGTATGGCTGTCGCAGGTGAAATGGTTGGGTAGAGAAGGCGACGAAAACATTTATCTCGCCGTAAAGATGCGCAACAAAAATCAGAAAAGCGAATATGCAGTCATAGAGCTGCCTGTGGCCGAGTGCGGACGTTTTATTCGACTGCCCAACCGCGACGAGGCATGCTACCTGATGTATCTCGATGACATAGTGCGATACTGCCTGCCGTTTGTGTTTACAGGCTTGGGCTATACCGATTTTGAGGCTTATGCTTTCAAATTTACAAAAGATGCCGAAATGGAGATAGACAACGACCTGCGCACCGGCTTGTTACAAAAAATATCGAAAGGCGTAAAAAGCCGCAAACGAGGTGAACCATTGCGCGTCATTTATGACTCATCGATGCCTCAAGACCTTCTAAGGCGGATGATGAATCGACTGAAACTCGACAAATTAGATACGGTACTGGCCGGCGGACGTTATCACAATCACAAGGATTTGATGCGCTTTCCCGACTGCGGTCGCGACGATTTGAAATATCCACGATGGACTCCCATCATCAAAAAAGAATTTTCCGGCGACGTAAGTCTGCTGCAACTCATACGAGAGCGCGACCGTTTTATCCATGTACCATACCACAACTTCGACTCTTATATACGTCTGCTACAAGAGGCTGCTATAAGCAAGGAGGTAAAGAGCATAAAAACCACACTATACCGCCTTGCCAAAGACTCGAAAGTAGTGAAGGCACTCGTGAATGCCGCCCGAAATGGCAAAAAAGTAACAGTAGTTATAGAATTGCTGGCACGATTTGACGAAGCCTCCAACATCGGATGGTCTAAAATGATGCAAGATGCCGGGATACAAGTCATCTTCGGTGTAGAAGGACTCAAAGTTCACTCGAAAATCACCCACATATCCATGCGCTCGGGTAGCGATATTGCCTGCATAAGCACCGGCAACTTCCACGAGGGAAATGCCCGTTCCTATACCGACTACCTACTCATGACGGCACACAAAAGCATTGTACGCGATGTGTCGGCAGTATTCGACTTTATAGAACGTCCCTACATGCCGGTAAGCTATAAAGAACTGCTTGTATCGCCCAACGAAATGAAACAAAAATTCATACGCCTTATCAATCAGGAGATAAAAAACAAAGAGTTGGGCAAACCGGCATATATCATGATGAAAGTAAACCACATCACAGACCCCGTCATGGTACAGAAGCTATACGAGGCATCGTCTCACGGCATACCCATAGATTTGCTCGTACGAGGCAATTGCTCACTTATCACTGGGATAAAAGGTGTGAGCGATACTATCCGCATCAACGGTATCATAGACCGCTTCCTCGAACACTCGCGCATATTTATTTTTGCCAATGGTGGCGATGAGCGTATCTATATCGGTTCGGCCGACTGGATGACTCGTAATCTCGACAACCGCGTAGAAGTAGTAGCCCCTGTCTACGACCCCGAGATAAAGGCCGACTTGCGGCGTGTCGTGGAATACGGGCTTCGCGACAACATGCAAGGACGCATCGTCGATGGCAGTGGAGAGAACCTCTCATGGACAACCGACGACGAACACCCATTCCGCTCGCAAGAAGAGTTGTATGAATATTATCTGACAGAAAACATAGAAAAGGAAACAAAAGAAAACGATAAAGAAGAGAAATAGATGGGAAAAACTGTGTATGGTGCCATAGACATAGGCTCTAATGCTGCCAGACTACTCATAAAAAGTGTCGACGACAGCCAAGAAAAAAGCTTCAAGAAAGAGATGCTTGTGCGCGTGCCGCTACGCTTGGGCTTCGACGTCTTTGCCAAAGGTGAACTATCAGAAAGAAAGGCACGCAAGCTGAAACGCCTCATGAAGGCATTCAAACAACTGATGAAGATATACGATGTAAACCGCTACCGAGCCTGTGCCACATCGGCCATGCGCGACGCCCGCAACGGGAATGATGTAATACAGGATATTAAAAAATCGACCGGTATAGACATCGAAATCATCGACGGTGAGGAGGAAGCCCGCATGGTATATAACAACCACATCGAGTGTCTGGAAGACCGCAAGGGCAACTATCTTTACGTAGATGTAGGCGGTGGAAGTACCGAGGTAAACCTGCTGACCGAGGGAGTACTCGTATATTCCAAATCGTACAACATAGGAACGGTGCGCATACTTAGCAATGCCGTAGAAAACGGAGCTTGGGAGAAGATGGAGAGCGACCTCGCCTCTGTAACGCATTCTATGCGACATGTAAATATCATTGGGTCGGGCGGCAACATCAACAAGCTCTTTAAGCTCGCCCCGCTGGCCGAAGCTGACAAAGAGATGAAACGCCTGCCGGTGGAATCGCTCCGCGCCATATACAGCCAGTTGCTGCCCCTGACTATAACCGAACGCATGGATAAATATAATCTGAAACAAGACCGAGCCGATGTGATAGTGCCCGCAGCCGAAATATTTCTACACATAGCCGACACGGTAGGTGCCGAATTTATCTCGGTACCTGTAATAGGACTCTCCGATGGTATCATAGATGCCATGTATGCGAGCGACCGACTCGATAAAGATAAAAAAGCATAAGAGTAATAAGAAAGATACAGGGGTGTGCCCACCTCATACAGGGAGCTGCAACGGTATGAACCCGCCGGTGCAGCTCCCTGTAACTATCTATACCATCTCACAAAATACAGAAAGAGCCAAAACAAAAAGCAAGGTTCTTTCATTTATCATTTACAATACAATCGCAAAATTGCTACATTTGCATGAGCAAAACATCCGGCCATACGACCATGACCGGACTCACCTAAGCAAAATACAAAACACTATATACAATGGAGAAATTATATCCCAAACTAATACTCGACGCGCTCGCTCAAGTGCGATACCCGGGTAATGGCAAGAACCTCATAGAAAACAATATGGTCGAAGATGACATACGTATCGACGGCAACAAAGTGTCGTTTACGCTCATCTTCGAGAAGGCCAACGACCCATTCACCCGCTCTATCGTAAAAGCTGCCGAAGCAGCCATTCATGCCTACGCCTCGGAAGAGGCCGAGGTAACGATAGCCGTAAAGAGCCGCGTTGCTCCTCGCCCCACCCTGCAGAACCCGCTGCCGGGAGTAAAAAATATCATTGCCGTATCATCGGGAAAAGGCGGTGTAGGTAAATCGACCGTAGCATCGAACCTTGCAGTGGCACTTGCGCGTGCAGGCTACAAAACCGGTCTGCTCGATGCCGACATCTTCGGTCCATCGGCTCCTAAAATGTTCAATATAGAAGACGAGCAGGTATATGCCGAAGAACGCGACGGTCATAGCTACATCATACCCATAGAGAAGTATGGCGTAAAGATACTTTCAATAGGATTTTTCGTTCGGAAAGACGATGCCGTACTATGGCGCGGCGGCATGGCAAGCAACGCATTGAAACAGCTCATCACCGAGGCCGACTGGGGCGAGCTCGACTACTTCGTTCTCGACCTGCCGCCTGGCACAAGCGACATACACCTTACCTTGGTACAGACTCTTGCCATAACGGGCGCCATCGTAGTGACCACACCCCAAGAGGTAGCTCTCGCCGATGCCCGAAAAGGCATCAGCATGTTTACCGGCGAAAAAGTAAATGTGCCCATTCTGGGATTGGTTGAAAACATGAGCTGGTTTACACCGGCCGAACTTCCCAATAATCGCTACTACCTCTTCGGCAAAGAGGGAGGCAAACGTCTTGCCGAGGAGATGCACGTAGCTTTGCTGGGGCAGATACCTATCGTGCAAAGCATCTGCGAATCGGGCGACGCCGGCCATCCTGTCGCTCTCGACGATACCGCTGCCGGTGAGGCTTTCCGCCACCTTGCCGAAGAGGTAGTGAAAGCTACCGAGAAGCGCAACCGTGAACAACCGGCCACACAGAAGGTAGAAATGCAGAAATAGGGGCATCATTTACACCCCCACTTCTCCCCAATTGCATACTCTCCCGCAAAAGCCTGCAAACGGCTCTTGCGGGAGTGTTTTGTTAAAGGAAAGTATACATCGACTTACGGTAGCGACAAGACATGAAAACGTCGGTGGTTTCGCAATCACCGACGTTTCGCGCACTTAGTCAAAATTGTTAAACGCTTGAGAGAGAATCAAAATCAGAAGTATGTCTTTATCAATCTTACTATCTGCACTGCCACAAGTGCCACTACACTCGCTGTGGCAATATATACAGATAACAACTCGACAAGCGAAAAGTTCGCTGCCGACGACGGAATATAACAGAAAGCTACCAGACATACCACTACCGCCAACAACGTAACCGTCGTCATAATCCATCGCCCGGGTAGCGTTGGAGCAACAGGCGGTAACTTGTTCATGAGGCGGGGTGTGAACCAAGGATTCTCTCCGGGCTGCAAAGCCTTGTCATGCAGGTATTGCCGCAAGATGCGGTCGTCTATCGATGTATCACGCAAAGTCTTATTTCGTTTCATATCCATTCTTTTTTAGAAAATCTGCCAATTTACACCTCGACCGTGCAAGATGCGACTTCACTGTGCCCTGCGGCATAGAGAGGATGCGAGCTACATCCTCGACCGTACGGTCTTCTATATAAAAAAGCGACACCACTGCTCGTTCCTGAGGCGAAAGTATGGCCATGGCTGCGCCAATGTCCATTCCTTCGTCGGTCGATACGCTTGCTGCCGTATCGGGAATAGCCTTGGCCGGAGCAGAAGGCCTCGCTGTACGCGCATAATCCAAGAAGACATTATACGCAATACGATAAAGCCATGTAGAAAATCCGGCCAGCCCTTTGTACTGCCTGATGCCATAATAGCATTTTAGAAACGTCTCTTGCGCCAAGTCGTCGGCCAGCATGGCGTCGCCCCATGTATGTTGCAGGAAAAAGCGACGCAGTGCAACCTGATAGCGCTCGACGAGCGCGGCAAAAGCCTTGCGGTCGTCGAGCAGCATGACGCGAGAAACTAACAGGTTGTCGGGGGCGTTACTTCTCATCTTCGCCCGCCTCTATCTTATCGCTATTATCAGAATGTACCTCTCTTGCACGGTCGTCTCTCTCTTTCTTGCGCTCCATGTAATAAACTACAAGGTAACCCAAACCTATAAGAATAGGAGCTGACGACACGGCACAAACGACCTCCTCGGAAATTACCATTCCCAATATCAATCCACCTAGACCTATACCTAATAATATAAAGGAAACACGCAGTGTACGTAACGGCGACATCTCGGCATTACGCTTTCCGGCAAAAAGTCCCTCTGGGACAGGTTGTCCCGCCTCTATAGCCTTTTCCATCACCTTATAGAGGCTGCTCTTATTCTTGTATGAAGCCACAACAGAGGCAATGACAATACCAAGCACCATCAGAAAAAAGGCCAATGGAATCACAATCTTACTATCTTCCATGAAAGAGGAGGGCTGTGAATAAAATAAATGCTGCTTCCCAAACTCTGCATTGAGCGAGTCGGCATACATCCGCTCTTGTGTCACAAGACGCAGAGAGTCTAAATAGAACTGCTCTGAACGCAACCCATCACTCGCTTCGAGTTGCTCCCCGGGTACAGCCGCAGCATACACGCCTACTACGGCCAAAAACATCATAATGACAAAAATAACACGTTTCATAGTCATAAAAATTTTATTTGGTTATACGTTTTCTGCAACTACCGCATGAAAGAGAGACTCTCCCTGCGGTGATATTTTGCCCATTAGACGTACCGAACCTACCGTATGGTTGCAAAGGTTGAAAAAATTTTTTGTCAT
>ULQP01001311.1_pt1 | contig 71509 bp, 62 predicted proteins | sample 1954571 | NCBI WGS metagenome assembly ULQP01 (sample SAMEA4835657, study PRJEB28245) | human gut metagenome | biome: gut microbiome; material: fecal sample | place: Denmark | collected 2008 | reverse complement strand
TTCGTTAAGTATATTCCTTAACGAAAAATAAAACATTCTAGTTATAATTTTTTCAATTTTATTATAACAGTATGTTTTATTTCTTTCAAGTACATTCTTACAAATTTTTATTACTTGGAACTTCTATGCTTTTTCCATCATACGTAAATTTTGAACCATGGCATGGGCATTCCCATACCTTATCTATATTATTAAAACTTAATTCACACCCCAAATGCGTGCAATATGGATTTACTTTGTATATCTCTCCTGTTTCAGATTTATATACACCTATCTTATGATTATCTATCTTTACTATTTTTCCCTCACCAATCTTCACATCATCTAATTCATTTTTAGGAATCTTAAACCTACCAGCTATCAAAGATTTATTGACTTCATTCAACATATTTCCAACTTCTTTTCTGTTTTTCACTGGTTCAAGTCTTGTTGCCCTAAATATTTCTTTGTATTCATTTTCTTTCCCTAAAATTCCATCGGCAATTATATTTGCTGCAATGTTTGAAGAAGTTACCCCCCATTTATTAAAACCTATTGCTATATACATTTTCTTTCTAATCAAAGACATTTTCCCTATATACGGTATTTTGTCTAAGCTTATGCAATCCTCTGCAGACCATTTATACAAAGTTTCTGCATCTGGATACATTTTTCTTACCACTGTTTCTAACCTCTGATAACCATTTCTTACTTCATCAGTTCCGGTTTTATAATCAAAGCCTACTGCTAATAATAGCTTTTTATCTCCATCTTTAACTGTTCTAAAAGATAAATTCGGAGTCTCTAAATTTATATAACATCCATCAAAAAGGTCTTTCTTCACATCAGCTAAAATAGCATATGAGGTTGATTGGTACATCTTCAAAAAATAATATCCTGGTATATTTATTATTGGATACCTAGTTGCTATTACCACATAATCCGCTACAATCTTGCTATCATTTGCAAACACTACATATTTATTATTTTTCTTTTTTATATCCGTTACTCTGGAATTTTCAAATATTTTTCCATTTTTCTTAATTATTGCATCGGCTAGCCCATATGCATATTTTAATGGATTAATTTGTGCTTGATTTTTAAATTTTATTGCACCTTTTGTTTCTATTGGTAAATCTATTTGTTTAACGAATTCACTTTTTCCATCACTAATTTTCTCGATACATGCCTGCTCACTTTTTATCTGGTCCACCATGGTTTCTTGGCAAGTAAACACATATGAATCTTCTTTTTCATAATCACATTCAATTTGATTTTCTTTTATTATTTTTTCTATATTTGCTATTGCTCTTTCATTTGCCTCTAAGTACTTTTTTGCAAATTCTTTTCCCTTTGACTCTACCAAATAATTATAAAAAATCCCATGTTGGCTAGTTACTTTTCCTGTTGTTTTTGAACTTGTTCCACTGCAAATTCTATCTTTTTCTACAATTACAACATCAGTTTCTTTACTTAGGTAGTAAGCCGTACTCAAACCAGTAAGCCCTCCACCTATTATGCATATACTAGTATTTATATTGTTTTTTATCGGTTCAAATTTCTGATAATTCTTTCTATCCTTCTCCCAAAATGATTCCATACTTAATCTTCCTCTCTATAAATATTTTTCCAATTTATAGAGCTTTTATGCACAAAGTACAATCATTTTATTCACATTCTGCAAAAACTATATCTTTAAAATTGACTTGTGAATTTGAAGGCTCATTTCCCCAGTTAATTAAAAATAATATTTTTACATATTTTGTTCCTGCTCTAAACAATCCGGTTTCTTTATCACTTCCTGTATTATCAACTCCTTCTATTTTATTCTCATATATTTTATATTTTTCATTTAAAGGTTTGTTAGCTAATATTCCATAATTATAATTAGCTCCTTTATTGCTTTGGCTAATTTTTGTTCCCGCTGCTATAGTTCCATGGTTCCATACCTGTTTTAATTTTATTTTATTACTATCTGTTTCAAAACTGCTATCATCAAATAAATTATAATACACATTTTTTGAATATGTTTCTTCTGGATATTCATAACCTGTAGAATCTTTGTAATTCCAAAAGATTAAACCTGTTTTTTCCCAAAAAGCACCAAGATTACTCTTTTCAAAACCACTTAAATCATTTAAATATATTTCTGTATCACCATCTTTTAATTCTTTTTCAAGATATGTTAAAGAGCCTGATACATACATTACATTTTGATCAGCTATTAAATTTTTATCCCTATCATATTCTGCAAATCCTATATAATGAAATCCTATATTTTCTTTCTGCTTTCCTATCATTGCTTGATAATATTTCTTAAATGTATCTACTTCTATAAAGTCAGAACTGCTTATAAGTCTATAGCTATCCGTGGCAAGAGAAAAAACTCCATTATTGTTTGTAAAATCCGGAAAGTTTTCATTTCCGTTTTTACCGAATCCGTTTTTTACTAAATTATCTCCTTTAGCTAACACATAGCTTCCATCTGTTTTTATTATTATTATCCTGCCATCAACTCTTCCTATAAGCTGAACATCTTCACTCGGATTTTCATCAATGACTTCAAAGTTTTTTATTCCACTTTGTTCTTCATCTTCCATATAATCTTTAAAATTCAAATTATCATTTGCTATCTTTTCTATTTGATAATTTGTTAGTGCTAAATCTATTTGCTCTTTTATTGCCGCTTGCTTTGTATCTTCACTTACTTTTTTAGATTTTGTTAATATTCCCTGATTGCCTACAACTAAATTTATACTTGCTCCTGCTAAAATCAATAAAACTACAATAGTTATAACCAAAGCAACTAATGTAATTCCTTTTTTACTTTCTAATTTGCTAATAATTTCTTTCATTTTGTAATTCTCCTTAGTACCACTAATTTTTCACTTTTATTTTCGTTAAGTATACAACTTAACGAAATAACCCGTTTCTTCAAATTGCTTGCAATTAGTAGCTTTTACAGGTTTTAGCATTTTTTGAAAATAATAAAAATATGATTAAAATATTCTTTTTGTTTTTTATAAAAAATCCTTGAAATATAAATATTTTATTGATATAATTTCATTAGAAATTCATTCTTTAAGTTGTATACTTAAAGAAAAAAATAAACATACTGTTCACATTTTTTATTGTAACAGTATGTTTTTTATATTATATTTATTCTTTTAATTATCTCCTACCCATTCTATTGCTCTTAATCCAAAAGGACTTCCAAATGGGCTTCCGCTAATCGCATTTTCTTTGCGATGAATTATTATTCTACTTAAAGATTCAGCTTCTAAAAAAGCACTTGTATCAATTTTCTCTATTGTATCTGGTATTTCTATACTTTTTAATTCTGTGCAATTGCCAAATGCTGTACTTGATATTTCCATCACTTTATTCAAATTTATTTCTGTCATTTTAGATTGATAGTTAAAAGCCAATCTTCCTATCTTCTTTACTCCATCTGGGACATCAAACTTTCCATCAATCTGTTTTAACACAGTTATTATTGTGTCTTTATTTTTATTATATAAAATTTTATCTTCTATTATATAATTTGGATTTTCTTCATCTATTTCCACATTTACATCATACATACCAAGTACAAATTGCGAATTAATTTCATTTACTTTCTTTCCCAATTTAACATCCTTTAGATAGAAACACCCTGTAAAAACTTGATTTTCTATTGTAGTCGTTTCGCTATTAAAAACTATTTTTGTTACATTTACAGCCCCTGTAAAAGCATATTTAGCAATTACTTTCGCTGATTCGTTTAAATTTATTTCTTTTGCTTTTGAATAGCAGAATAGCAATGTTTCAGGAGTTGTTTTTGTATATATGCAATCTTCTACTGCCTTTAAATTTTCATTAGCTTCCGATATTTCTACTGTAGTAATAGTGTTAGGCAAACTTCTTGCATTTAATGTAGCTATGCTTGATGGGATAATTAATTTGTTAATATTAGTTAGTTTATCTATTGTGCAAGAAAAATCAACTACCCCTTCTGGTATTTCAAAAGTACTGCTGTTTTCATAATATTTGTTTGATACAAATATTACGCCTTCTTTTGTACTTAGCATCAATATTCCTTTAGTATAAATATAATTTTTATTATCTGCATCAATATTTATATTTATCAAATCATTGCAACGTCCAAAAGCAGTTGATTCTATATATTCTACATTCTTTGTTATCGTAAATTCACTTATTTTACTTCCAAAAAAAGCTTCTGTTCCAATTCTTTTTATCGCATTTCCTCTTAATTTTATCTCTGATAAATTATTGTTGCCCGCAAACACATATGATTTTATTTCTTCTATCCCTGATGGAATTTCAATAGATGACAATTTAGCACAACTATAAAATGCTTGAGTTTCAATATTCTTAATGCTTTCAGGTAAAACTACTTCTACTAAATTATTGCAAGATTGAAATGCACTAACTCCAATTGTTTCTACTCCTTCTTCTATGATTACTTTCTCCAATGTTATATTATTTCTAAAAGCCCCTGTTCCTATTGTTTTTACTGTTCCAGGTATTATTATTGTCTTTAAACCTGATACATTTGCAAAGGCTCCTTCTCCTATTTTCGTTACACTATCTGGCAGTGTTAACGTTCCATTTTCATCTACTAATAATAAGTTTCCATCATTAGACATTAGCTCTCCATCTTTTATTACATATGGATTTGGTTCCACTCCTACTGCTTGGGCTACTTTTATGATGTTTTTATCTTGAGTATTTATTATCAATTTTCCTTTTATTACTTCTAAGCTATCTAAATATTCATCTTTTACATCTCTAATTATATCTTTAATTGTTTTTTCATCTTCTGATGTTTTAGTATTGTAATATAAATTATTTTTTCCTGCTGTTAAGCTTGATTCATAAAACTCAGAATTTTCTACTTTCTTTTCTGCTATAAACATTGCTAGTTGCTCTTTGTATGAACTTAAATCATTGCTTATTTTAGCTTGTCTTGCACGTGTTATAATCCCATTATTCCCTATTAATAAATTCAAGCTTACTCCAGCCAATATTAATAGAACTACTATTGTTACCACTAAAGCAACCAATGTAATTCCTTTTTTGTTTTCTCTTAATTCTATAGTTGATTTTTTCATTATATTAAATCCCTTTCTTTATTCTCTTTGGTATCACTGCTTTTTGCTATATTATCCATTTTCCTTAAGTTATATACTTAACGAAGTAGATTTTATAAAATAAATTTGTTAAAACATTTGATATAACTGCCTTATAGAATTTTGACTATTTTTAGAACTGATTCAAATTAAGTAAAAAAAATTGCACTTTATTTTTCCAAATTTTGCTTGAAATATAAGGATTTTATTGATATAATTTTCGTACTAAAAATATTCGTTAAGTATATAACTTAACGAAATAGCAAAACGCATTGTTATTTTTCAAGTCGCTTATGTTATAACAATGTGTTTTATTTATTGCAAGTATTTTTATTCTAATTTTTCTTTTCAAATTTACTCTCCCCACACATTCATACATATTGAATTATCACCTTTTTCCTGTTATAATACTTCGTAACAATATTAATGGAGGTCACACTATGGCATTCGATGGAATCGTCTGTTCAGCAGTAGTTGCTGAATTAAACACTTTGATTTTAGAAGGAAAAATAAATAAAATTTTTGAACCGAATAAAAATGAGATTATAGTAGGAATCTATTCAAAAGGTAAAAATTTAACTTTAAATATAAATATTGATCCAGTAAATTACAGAATTAATTTAACAACGCACTCTAAACCTAATCCAAAGAACGTTTATAATTTTTGTATGGTTCTTAGAAAACATTTAACAGGCGGAACTATAAAAAAAGTTTATATGAATGAATTAGACAGAATCATATATATTGATATTGATTGCTATAATGAGTTAAATGACCATATTACAAAAACTTTGATAATAGAACTTATGGGAAAACATAGCAATATTATTCTAATCAATTCTGATGGTATCATAATTGATAGCTTAAGACATCTTAATAAACTAGATAATTCTCTTAGAGATATTTTGCCTGGATATAAATATATTGAAATAGAAAATACAAAGCTTGATTTTCAAAGCTCTACTTTTGATTCTTTCTATAATACTACAAAAGAAAATAATGTATCAAAAATTTCTTCGGCTATATCAAATTGTTTCACAGGTTTTAGTAAATCTGGTGTTAGCTATACATTAAATTCTTTAAATATAAAAGATGATGTCAATGTAGCTGTATCTGATTATAAAAAATTATATACATATTTTTCGGAGCTGCTAAAGCAAAGTATTGCTGATATTTCATGTACAGAAATTAATCTGTCCAATAAAAAAGATTTTTATATAACAAATGCTTCTTCAAAAGATATTCTAATAAATTTTTTTATTGATGATTTTTATTTTGATAAAGAAGTAAAAGAGAAATTTGAATCTAGCAAATCAAACACTTTGCGTTCTCTTTTAGAAAAAATAAGAAAACTTTCAGATAAGCTTAAAAATATCGATAGCAAATTAAAAGAATGTTCTAAAATGGAAACATACAAATTGTATGGAGAATTAATAATTAGCAATTTATATAGAATTCCTAATTACAATCAGGAAAATATAACTTTAGAAAATTACTATGATAATAATAGTCCAATATCAATTCCGTTGGATTCTACTATCTCACCATCTGCAAATGCAAAAAAATTCTTTAAAAAATATAGAAAATTGCAAAATACCGTGTCTATTGTAGAAAAACAAAAAGAATCAATAAAATTAGAACTTGATTATCTGGATAGCATTGTTTATGAAATTAATAACTGTACAAATTTAGACGAGCTAGATGCTGTTATAGCTGAAATATCTGAAGATTATGGTATTTCTAATGCAAAGCAGGATGATGCTAATAAAAAATCTAAGAAAACAGTTGCCAATATGCCAACTGAATATAAAATTGATGGTTACACTATTCTTGTTGGAAAAAATAATAAACAAAATGATAATTTAACTTGTAAGTTAGCCAAAAAAAATGATCTTTGGTTTCATACCAAAGATATTCATGGTAGCCATGTTGTTTTAAGACTTGATAAAAATAAAAAAGCCACAGACTCTATAATATATAAATGTGCAACAATTGCAGCATATTATAGCAAGGCAAAATTATCGCAAAACGTTCCTGTAGATTACACTTTTATAAAGTATGTTAGAAAACCTAACGGCGCCAAACCAGGAATGGTTATTTATACAGATAATAAAACTTTATATGTAAATCCTAAGAGTCCGTCTTAGGATTTACTATATTTTGTATATCTTCATCTTGCCTTAGCTCTGGCACTATAAAATCAAAAGCACGTTTATCTTGCTTTATGGCTTCTATTGCTATATTCTTGTTACTTCTTAGTCGTTTGCTTGCATATTTTAAGATTAATCCTTTATTCTTTACTGCAGCCATAACCACTTCATCATCATCTCTTATTTCTTTACTTGCATAGTAAAGAATCTGACCATCTTTTTGCGCTGCTTTTAATATTAACTCTTTGTCTTTTCTTAATCTTTCGCTTGCATAGCATATTACCCAGCCCTTTGTCTCTACTGCTTTCATTAAAATATCTCTATCATCTTTTAATCTATCAGAGGCAAATTCTAGTGCTCCACCATCTTTTGCAACAGCTTCCATAACAATACCTTTGTCATCCCTTATTGCTTCAGATGCGCCTTCTATTAATAGGCTATCTTCTTTTATTGCATTCAAAATATAGTCTTTATCTTCTGCGTGTTCTCTTACTTGCTCTAATGTATACATATATTACACCCCAACTTTATATTCTATTTCTTCCATGTGAGGATATATCTCTCTTAATCTTTTCTTTGTTATTATTGTTAGCCTAGGTTGAGGATTTTTTGGATTATCTGTTAATAATTGCTGTGTATAGCAATTCTCTGATGTTTTAAATAATTGATATCTATTGCGCACGTAAGTAAAATAAATTTGATATCCATTATTTAATTCCTCTTCCATTCTTTTAAAACTATATTTTCCTTCCATATGATTTCCTTTCATTATTTTATCATTTCTTCAAAGTCCTGTTCTGAAATAATTTGTACTCCAAGGTCTTGCGCTTTTGTTAGCTTAGAACCAGCTTCTTCTCCTGCTAACACATAGCTTGTCTTCTTTGATACCGAACCAGATACTTTACCACCAAATTTTTCTATTATCTCACTTGCCTGATCCCTTGTATACTTATCTAAGCTTCCTGTTAATACAAATGTTTTTCCTTCAAATCTATTATCATACTTTTCATCATCTGCATTTTTTATTGCCTCTGTATTAACTCCAGCTTCTTTTAATTTATTTATTAAATCTATAGTTTGATTTTGTCTAAAAAATTCATATACACTTTTAGCCGTAATTTCGCCAACATCATTTATATTGCTCAATTCCTCTAAACTTGCATTTGCAATTTCATCTATGCTTTTATATTTTTTAGTTAATCCTTTAGCAGATTTTGCACCTATATGTCTAATTCCTAAAGCTGTTATTAATTTATATAAATCATTATTTTTGCTAGCATTTATTGCATCAATTAAATTTTGTGCAAACTTTTTACCATTTTTCTTTAAAGATGCTATTTCATCTATTGTAAGTGTATAGATATCCGCAATATTTTTTATAAGACTTTTATCTACCAATTGCTCTATAATTTTTATTCCTAAACCATCTATATCCATTCCTTCTTTAGAAACAAAATGAGCTATGTTTCTTAGTAGTTTCGCACTGCACTCTACGCCTATACAACGGCTTACTGCTTCTCCTTCTTCTCTTACCACAGGTGCTCCACATACTGGACAAGTTGTAGGCATTGAAAAATCTTTTTCTTCTCCTGTTCTTTTATCTTTTAATACATCTACAACCTCTGGTATAACATCGCCTTGTTTTTGAATTACAACAGTGTCTCCAATTTTCAATCCTTTTTCTTTTATAAAATCTTCATTATGAAGCGTTGTTTTAGATATTGTAGACCCTGCAACTTTTACTGGCTCTAGTATTGCTGTTGGCGTAATTGCTCCAGTTCTTCCCACTTGACAAACTATATCTAATAACTTTGTTTCTTTCCTTTCTGGTGGATATTTATATGCAATTGCCCATTTAGGAACTTTATATGTTGTTCCTAATATTTCTCTTAAGTGTAAATTATCAACCTTTATAACTGCTCCATCAATACCAAATGATAATTTTTCTCTATCTTCACCTATTTTCTTTATTGCTTCTATTGCCTCATCTATTGTATTGCACAGTTTTCTAACTGGTACAACATTAAATCCTAATTCTTTTAATTTATTTAGTTCTGTAAAGTGAGAATTTTCTGAATCAAATGTTGCTTCATCATATTTTTGCACATTAAAAACGAATATATCTAATGGTCTTGTTGCAGTTACTTTAGAATCTAATTGACGAAGTGAGCCTGCTGCCGCATTTCTAGCATTTGCAAATAGTGGCTGCTCTAATATTTCTCTTTCTTCGTTCATTTTTTCAAATTCTTTAGTGCCAATAAAAACCTCTCCACGAACTGTTATATTTATTTTATCTTTTAATTCTTTTGGAATGCTTTTTATTGTTTTTAAATTATCTGTAACATCTTCTCCTATTAGTCCATTTCCTCTTGTTGCACCTTGAACAAAAATTCCGTTTTCATACTTTAATGCTGTTGAGAGCCCATCTATTTTTGTTTCGACAACATATTTTAGTTCTTCATTATTTTCATTTGCTACTTTTCTAACTCTGTCATCAAATTCTCTTAGTTCACCAAATGAAAATATATCTTGAAGGCTTTGAAGTGGTACTTCATGTACCACTTGTTTAAATCCTTCTTTAACGTGCCCACCTACTTTTTGTGTTAATGACTCTTTAGTAATAAGCTCTGGAAATTGTTTTTCCAAAGCTTTTAGTCTATTCATCATCATATCATATTCATAATCAGTTATTGCTGGATTATCCATGTCATAATATAATTTAGCATAATATTCCAGTTTTTTTCTAAGTTCTTTAACCTCAATCTTAGCTTGTTCTAAATCCATTATTGTATAAGCCTCTCTTATAATCTTTCTCCACAATTATTGCAAAATTTATTAGTTGGTTCATTTGGCATTTTACATTTATTACATATTTTTTTACTTGTTTTTGCTTTTCCACATTCACTGCAGAATTTTCCATCTGCTGGATTCACATGACCGCATTCGCAAGTCCATCCTCCAGCTGTTTCATCAGTTGAAGAATCTTTATCTTCTTTTTTGCTTAAATCCATTCTACTTGCATCATTATTTTGGTTCCATACACCATTAGCAGCTCCAGTTGTCATTCCGCCTGTTGCCATGTTCATCATACCAATTCCCATAAAACCATTTGCTGCTCCATTAGCATTCTTTGCTGCATCTTCCACAGCATTTGAATATGCACCAACCATTCTTCCTTGTTGCATATATGAGTTAGAGCTTAATTCATAATCATCAATCTTCTTTGCTGATTCATCTGTTAATGTTACAGATTCTACAGCGAAGCAAACAATCTCGATTCCTCTTTCTCTTATTTTTGCATCAAATACCTTTTCATCCATCATTTCTCTTATTTCGTCTGTTTGGCTTGGCATTTCTAATACTGGTACCTTATATTTTTCTGTTCCTAGTTCATTGGCAACATTTTGGAATACTGCCATTACTTCTGTTCTTAATTGCTCAACAAGTTCATCTTTTCTATATACATCTGCTGTGCCTGCTAAAGTATTCATAAATAAGGCAGGATCTACTATTTTAAATGTGTATTTTCCAAAACATTTTATTTCCACTCTTAGTGGAGTTATAGTATTTGTCATTTGGTTTGGAATTGGATGTGACCAATCTTGGAATGGTATTGGTGCTGGTGTTCCAAATTTATTATCTATTATTTCCTTTAAATTAAAGAAAAATACAGCTTGTTGTTTAGCACTTGCTCCATTATAAGTAAAACGTTGCCACATCTCTTTAAATACAGCTCCAAATTGACCTGCAAAGAAAGATGGTGTAGAAGATTCATCAAAGGTATATACTCCTTCTTCTGCTGTAGCATCTATTACTCTTCCGTTATCATATATAATTGCACATTGTCCTGGTGCAACTATAATTGTACTTTTATTAGAAATTACTCCATTGGGTGTAGTTTTTTTAACCATAAGAACATCATTTGGCATGTTCTCGCATCTTATTGCTTCCTTCCATTGATCATGCATTGTGCTTCCAACAGCACCTACTGCAGCTTTAATTAATCCCATAATATTACCTCCTAAAAATTATCCTATTTTTTCTAAGTTTGCTAACGCCCAGTTATGTTCTCCTGTTGTTATAACGCTTCCACAATACTCGCATTTTCCAGAAGATGTTATTTGTGTTGGTGCTCCACAGTTTGGACAGTTAGTTGTGTTTATTTGATTAGAACCTGGTTTTGTTTTTACTCCAGTTTTTCTAATAAATTCTAATTTATATGTGCTGTGTCTATCTGTTACTTTATCGCCTTTTAGCACTTTACCAGTTTCTTCATCTATTATATAATCAACCATTCTAGATTTCAGAATTACTGTTAATACGTCTTTATCTCCAGTTTGTTTAAAGTCAGATAATGTAGCAGATTTTACGCAAATTCTTTCCATTTTATTTATTTGTTTTCTATCTATATAATCTTGTAATTGTTTGTGATGTTGCTCAAATAATTCATTTGTTTCAAATACTCTAATAGTACTCCAATCTCTTGCAGTCCAAGCTTCTTGTAGTTTTACAAATAAATCCCTGCTCCAAGATAAAAATTCTTCTTTGTTAAATAATTCATCTACTGCTTTTACTTCTTTCTCTACCTCTTCTTCAGATTTATATGCATAATTCTGAGTTTGGAATTGTTGTTTAGGCATTTGCCAATTATTCTTTTGTTTTGATTTTACATACATACTAATTGCAACTATAATAATAAATATTATTATTCCTGGTAGCGGTGAGCCTCCTCCAATATACGTATAATTAGAACCTGAATCATAGTCATAATCATAGTCCCATGATGATGAATCCCAATCGCTGCTTCCCCATGATGAACTTCCACTATCGTAATCCTCAAAACTTCCAACATCTGCTATGCTAATACGACTACTTGCTACAAATGTTAATACAATTACTAAAATAATAATTCTTGCTATTTCTTTTAGTTTCCTCATTTGATATATCCCCCTTTTATAAAATTTAATCTCTTAATAAATCTTTTCCATTCTTTATATATTCATATCCTGAAAAGATTGTTGCAATAACAGATATTGTCATCAACACACTTGCTAATATATTTATTATATAGTCTCCTGTATTCATATACACAAGAGCACTATTTTCAAATGTTGCTTGTTCTGACTTTGCTCTTAATATAAAAGAGAAATATGGATGAGTAGTTAAAAACATTAATATTATTGCTAGCATCTGAGTAACTGTTTTAAGTTTTCCCCATATATTTGCAGCTATTACATTTCCATTTTTTTCAACTGCAATTAGCCTATATCCAGATACTATAAACTCTCTAAACAAAACTATAATTGGAATCCAGGCTGGAAGTAGCCCTCTTTCAACAAATATAATCATTGCAGCTAACACAAGTATTTTATCTGCTATAGGATCTAAAAATTTTCCTAATGTAGTTACTTGATTGCGCGAACGTGCTATGTAGCCATCTAATTTATCTGTTATTGCGGCTATTATAAAAATAATATCCATAATAATCATATTCATTGGAACTCCAAAACATGTTCCTGGTATATCAATTAAAGATATAATTACTATTACTGGTACTAATAAAATTCTAAATATTGTTAATTTGTTTGGTAAATTCATTTTTATTCTCCTTGCTTTTGGTTTGTTTTATTATATAAAAAAACTTTGTAAAAATAAAGGTTTTTTACAAAGTTTTTGTTTTTTATTTTTATCTATTATTTTGCACTATTTCGACAATATCTGCAATATATTTACTAATTACAGGAATATTTAGTTTTATTATTCTTTGTACCGTATATATAATAAGCGCTGTAATAATATAAAATCCTATTCCGACACCAATTCCTTTGGCTATTCCTGAGGTAAAGCTTCTTAATATTCTCTTTTTTGAATTGCCTAATAATTCAGACAAATCTATCATTTCCGCTTCATTCATTTTCTTCTCTATTTCTTGCATTTTTTCTAATTCTTTCTCTTGTATTTTTTGTTTTCTATTTTTCATAAACATATAACAAAACCACCCTATGTAACTTTTATATTAGGGTGGTTATTTTTTTATTTTATATACATTTATTGATTTATTTCATTTGTTATTTCTGTATTTGTATTTTCCTCTGTCTTTTTATCTTTTTCATTTTTTACTTGTTCCATTCTTGATATTAATTCTTGAAGCTTTTTAGTATCTCTTCCTATTTGTTCCCAATCGCTACTTTGTGTTGATGATTTTAGATTGTTATTTGCTTTTATTATTGCTTGTATTAAATCATTTATATTGTCAGTATTTTCTACTTCAATATTTACTGCTCCTGTAGATGCTAATTTTTTTAATGCATCTGCATAGGTGTCTCCAATTGCTACTTTATTACCTGATGCTATTATTACTTTCTTTAGCACTGGTAATGAATTTGTTTCATTTACATATTGTTGATATATTGTTTCAACATATAAAAGTGTATTATCTATAGGAACTATTATAATATCTTTAGTCAATTTAGTGCCACTTACATTTAATGAATCAAGTTCTGCAGATATTGTTTCATCTTGCTCTATTTGTGTATCTAATTGCATTGGGCCTAAGATGTTACTATCTGTTTTGTAATTGTATAGTTTTAATGTATTCGTACCATTTTCATCAACTGAGCCTACTAAGTATGCTGTTATATTTTGTTTATCATATGGAGTATAAGGTAATACTAGTCCCAATCTTGCAGATGAGCTATCTTTAGTTTTTACCATTGTATAATAAGGTTCTATATCTGTTCCTTTTTTGCTAGATATGCTTGTTGTATTATGTTTGGCTACTTCCCATACATCATTACTTCTGTATAGTACATCTGGCTGAACATTATGATATCTTTGCATTACTAAGGATTGAATCTTATACAAATATTTTGGATAAACAAAATGATTACTTATATCTTCAGGTATTTTACTTTCTTCAAATAAATCCGGATATATTTTTTTATATGCTGCTGTTATTGGATCTGTCTCGTCTGTTATATAAAATTTTACTTCTCCACTATAAGCATTTATTAATACTTTTACTGAATTTTTTATGTAATTTATCTCGTCCTTTGTTATACCATTATCTTGTAATATTGTTCTTTGTGAATATGGATAATTATTGCTTGTAGTATATGCATCTAAAACCCATATAATCTCGCCATTTCCATCTATTACTGTATATGGTTCATCGTCATATGTTAAATATGGCATTATTGTTTTTGCTCTTTGAATTATATTCCTATTTGTTAAAATCTTACTATCGCTTTTTACATTTCCTGAGAATACTAATTTAGCATCTTTTTCTTTTATTGCTAAAACAATTCTATCTAGCAAATTAGCTTCTAAGCCTGCTGTTCCTTCATATACATTTTCTGTATTGTTTGAAGCATCCAATATTGGGTAATCAAATTCTTTTTTACTATTACTGTTTGTTACTACAGTACTATTAGTTTGTAATCCAAAGTATATTCGTGGTTCAGATATTGTTATTGCTTCATTTTCACTATCAAATGATTTTTGTATGTGATTTAAATTTCCTGTTGCTGTTGTAGTTGTTGTAGATGTTACAATTACGCCAAATCCATGAGTATATTCGTATGTTTTGTTATTGTATGTGCTACTTCCATTTGCTATTTCTCTTGGAGATAAAAATACCAATTGTTGTTTATCACCTATTTTGTATACACCTAATCTCGTATTTGTGTATTGATAATATCCCTTACTTGTAAGCGATCCATTTAAATCTTTTAATACTAGCTCGCTATTTGTGATTGGAATATTATTTATAGTATCTGAATTAGCTAATATCTGGCTCTCTGTTATTGTTCCACCATCATCTAATTCTACTTGTTCTACATCTATGTTATAAGCTTTTTTAGTATATTTAATATTCTCTGCTATATATTTTTTCTCTTTATCTAATTCATTAGAATTCACAAATATTAAATTATATCCTAGCATTATTAATGTAACTGCTACTAGATATATTGGTACTATTAATATACTTTTTACTACTTTTTTGGTATTACCTTTTTTGAATTGTTTAATTGCTCTAAACGCTGAAAATACAATTACCACAGATAATAATCCATATGCTGCTAATTTTATATTTATTTCAGTTGTTCCTGCTCCAAATAGAGCATAATTTTCTGATTCGCTATCATTTAATGTTATGAATTTCTGAACTCCAACATTTTGCGTTTCTACTAATACAAGTACTGCAAATATTATTACTAATATTTTTAAATTATTTAATGCTTGATTTAATACTATACTTTTTTTAAAAGATTCTCTGCTTACTCCATCAAAGCAAACATTAAATACAATTAAATAATATAATGCCGCATACACTGTTGAGGCTATTCCAGCTACAAGTGCATACATTACTACTAGTTCGATAAATGGCCAGATAAATACGAAATATCCAATATCATATCCAAATACTGGTTCATATATTACAAACTGAGTGCTATTAAAACATAGCAACGCTTTTTCTAAAATAAATCCAGATGTAAATATTGCTACCAAGATTGCTACTATAAAAGATATAGATTTTTGTGGTAATTTTGGCATTTCCTTTTTCTCATCTGCAAAGAACGATTTCAAACCTTCTTTTACTCTTGATGTTGTTATATACATTACTCCAAATACTATTAAAAAATTAAACGCAAATGTTATAACTATATTTTTAAAATTTTGCCAAAATATTGGAATATAATTTTCTCCAATTTCTTTTATTTCTAAGTATTCTCCTCTTTGTATTATATATATTATTACCAAAGCTATTGCTAATACTATCAATACTAAGTTTCTTCTTATTTTATTTTTTGTTTTTTTAGTATCATTTTTTTCTTCTGGTTTTGTTTCAATATTTTTTACTTCTTTTTCTTCCACTTTTCTTCCTCCTTCCTTTAGATTAAGGCTTTTACAAAATCTTTACTATTAAAGATTTCCATATCATCTATTTGTTCGCCAACACCTATAAATTTTACTGGCACTTTATTCTCATTTACAATTCCTATAACAGCTCCGCCTTTTGCTGTGCCATCTAGTTTTGTTAAGATTAATCCTGTTATATCAACTGTTTCTTTAAATGCTTGTACTTGTGATATTGCATTTTGACCTGTTGTTGCATCTAATACCATTAATACTTCTTCTGAAGCTTCTGGCAATTCCTTGTCTATTACTCTTTTTATTTTTACCAATTCGTCCATTAAATATTTCTTATTATGTAATCTTCCTGCTGTATCACAAATTAATACATCTGCATCTTTTTGCTTCGTTATTTGTATCGCTTCATACACTACTGATGCAGGGTCAACACCTTCTTGTCTTTTTACAATATCGCATCCTGCACGGTTTGCCCAAATCTCTAGTTGTTCTACTGCTGCTGCTCTAAATGTATCAGCTGCTGCAACAACAACCTTTTTCCCATCTTTTTTTAATCTATTTGCTATTTTGCCAATCGAAGTGGTTTTACCTACTCCATTTACTCCTACAACTAGTATTACAGAAGGATGAGTTTTTAAGTTTAATTCTTTATCTGTTGCATCAAATATCTCTTGAATCTCTTCTCTTAACGCTTCTTTTACCTCTTCTGCTTCTTTTAAATTTTCTTTTTTTATTTTATTTCTCAAATTTTCTATAATTTTTGTAGAAGTTCCTACTCCCACATCTGACATTATCAAGGCTTCTTCTAATTCTTCTAATAGCTCTTCATCAGCTTTTCTAAATGTGCTGAATATATTATTCATTTTTTCATCAAATGAATTTTTTGTTTTACTTAGGCCTTGTTTTAATTTATCAAAAAATCCCATAAAAAGTCCTTTCGCTTTGTTTATATTATTTTTTGTATTTTAATACTAGTATATTATACCTTAAAGGCAAAAGAATTTCAACGGATTTTTTGTAATTGATAAAATATAAAATACAGAAAGAAAGGAGCACCGAATTTACGGTGCTCTTTTCCCACTTGAATTTAATTTTTTCGATTGTTTTTCTCAATTTCCATCTATACTTGCTATTACATTTTCTAATATAATTGCAGGTATTTGTTCTAAGCCCATCCTCTCGGCACTTTTCTTTACAATTCTGCCATCTAATATCACGTTGTTTGATGATATTACTATCGGCTTGGGAACATATCCATATTTTTTTATGAACTCCATGTTCTTTTTATATTTTTCGCCAAGTGTAAATTGGCAATAAGTCGGAAATATAATATCTGAACAGCTTACCATTTTTATCCATTCATCTGGTAATTCAAATCCTTTCCGATACAATATTTTCTCCTTTCGTTTACTACATTTTTGTTTATATTTTTCCTGTGTTTTTCGAGTCTTTATCCTTCTAAATTTTTCGAATTCTTTAGGATTCATACTTCCTTTCTGCGAATTGCATTTATGACATGCAGGACGCAAATTTTCAGGGACGCTAACTCCTCCATATTTTCTTGGATATACATGGTCTATTGTCATTTTAGTTTCTACAAACTTCCGATGGCAATAAAAGCATTCATCATCACCATATTTCCAAAAGGTCAAATCGTACATTAACCGCTCAAAATTCAGAGTTTTCGCTATATAAAGGATACCATCACGTACTTGTACTTTATAATCTCTTGTGTCTCTCGTAAAATGTTCTGGAAAAGCTAAAAACATTAATAATCGCTCCTTATAATAATAATTTTAAGTGCTTATACAAAATTTAGGAACAGCATATCATTTTATGTTAATTTTGTCAATAACTATAAACTAGCTTATATAAGCATAAAAAAGAGTACCGAATTCACGGTACCCTCTCACTTGAATTATTTACTTTGCTCCATATTTCACATGGCGGGAAGGAATCTTTTCCACAAAGAAATTGTTCATTCCCTGTGCAAGAGACAACCTTTCTATCTCCCCCGAGCTAGTGATCAGTCTGATGTGAGCACCTTCTGCCCACATCCTGCAACAAAGAGCAACCACTCCTCTACTGCGATTCCGTGGAACCCATTTAGGTTCCACAAACAAATCCTCCTCCTGCCTCGTTATCGACATTAGCAGAAGCTTATTTGTCGACTGAATCACTGTAAGTGCCTCAGCCGCCGTTTGATCACGAGTTGCTATTTTTTCTAACTCGTGTAGGCAAAAAACCGGCATGCACGTCTCCAATTCTTGATTTAGAATCAGAGCCACACCATTTGCCAGAATGGCTCCTGTTTCAATGACGACAATTTCCAATTCCTCTTTTTTCTCTGATTTTAACAATACTGGACTTTGCCTTTTGGCATTTTCCCTTGCCATTTCCAAGAGAGCCTTATATGAACTCTCTCTTTTGTAATGAGCCTTACAAAGACTTTGTAAATATCCTTTGCTGTAACTCATTAGTTCGGCAACTTCATTCCAAGTATACCCATCCCGAATATACTTGATGGTTTTCAAGGTAATTGTCTCAGCACTCATGCCGTATTTACCCGTCTTTTTCATTATTCTGCATTCCTTTCTGTCTGCACCAAAATAAAAATTTTTGGTGCGCTTCAAGTGTTTCATTGCGTACTCTTTTATTATATCATATTATTGGCAGAAAATCAAATTTATGTAAACTTTTAATATACTTCTGATAAAAAATAATAAAAACTTACAAACAATCAAGTCTGTAAGTTGCCTTTAAATGGAGCGATTGTGACAATAAAATTATAAAAATAAATTCAAAATATTTGACAAAATCAAATTATCTGCGTATAATAAATATAGGAAATGAAAGCCACAAATGTTGGCTGCCACATATAGTTGTAACAACACATCTGCCGACCAAAGCAAAGATGTGTTGTTTTATTTATTCCTTATTTGCCCCAATTATGTATATAACTGTTAATAAGGCTACGTTTACAGTAAGGGAAAATCCCAATGCATATATTAAAAATAATATAAATCCCATAAACACCACCTCACTTTCCCATAGTAAATACTATGAAGTAAAGTGGTAACACACTTGCTTATCTCATTTCCTATACTAATTACTATATTATATATTTTATAAAAAAACAAGCAAACATTAAAAAATTTTTAAGCAATATAAAAAACTTGGAGCCACTAGCGAGAATCGAACTCACGACCTACAGGTTACGAATCTGTTGCTCTACCAACTGAGCTATAGTGGCATGACTATATTCTAGCACATATATTTTTAAAAAGCTATACCAAATTCACAAAAAATGGAAGATTTTCTCTCCCATTTTTTAATATTTACGGTTCTCTTATTTAGCTAGTAGCTTATTAATGTATTATCTTCTTCCGCCTCCGCAGCATCCATTATTTGTAAATAGTAATAAGAATATTATTATAAAAAATAGTATTCCATTATCTCCACAGCAATTTCCTCCAAATAATCCACTTAAAGGTCCACCGCCACAGCAGTTTCTTGCATCATCATTGCATCCGCATCCTCTATTATCGTCTTGCATGTTTCTCCCTCCTTTTTTATTATATATTGTATAGTATGATTTTTCGCTAAAGTGTGTTACAATATATATGAACTAATCTTTATGATGTTTGAAAGGAATAAAATATGAAACAAAAATATATACCAGAGCTTTTGGTTCCTGCTGGTGATTTTGATTGTTTACGTGCAGGAGTTCAAAATGGTGCAAATGCAATTTATTTTGGAGCCAGCTCTTTTAGTGCTAGAGCTAATGCGAAAAATTTTAATATAGATGAATTAAAAGAAGCTATAGAATACTGCAAACTTCGAAATGTTAAAACTAATTTAACTATTAACACTTTACTAACAGACAGTGAGTTTGATGAAGCTGTTTCACTTGCAAAAACTGCTTATGAGTTTGGAATTGATGCTATTATTGTTCAGGATTTAGGGTTTGCTAAATATCTAATTAAACACTTCCCAGATTTAGCTATACATGCTAGTACTCAAATGACAGTTCACAATCTAGAGGGTGTTTTAGAATTAGAAAAGCTTGGCTTTAAAAGAGTAGTTTTATCTCGTGAATTGCCAATAAATGAAATAGAATATATACGAAACAATTGTAATATTGAATTAGAGGTTTTTATACATGGAGCCCTTTGCATTTCATATTCTGGGCAATGCCTGTTTTCTAGTTTAGTTGGTGGGCGTTCTGGCAACCGTGGAAAATGTGCTCAGCCTTGTAGATTACCATATGAATTGCTAGAGGCTAAAAATAATAAAGAAACATCCATAGATAAAGGATTTTTGTTAAGTCCTAGGGATTTATGCTCATTAGACTTCTTGGCAGAACTTATAAAATGTGGTGTCTCTTCTTTTAAGATTGAAGGTAGAATGAAAACTCCTGAATATGTAGCCACTGTTACACAAATTTATAGAAAATATATTGATAAAATCGTTAATGATGAAGAATATACTGTTTCTTTAGAAGATAAAAAAGAATTATTGCAAGTTTTTAATAGAGGAGGATTTTCATCAGGTCACCTTTCTACAGAACCTAACACAAATTTAGTATTCCCTAACAAACCTAATAATATGGGAATTTATTTAGGAAATATTTCAAATTACAATCCTTCCAGAGGATATATTACCCTAGAAACAAATGAAATAATTTCTATTGGGGATACTATTTCAATTGATGGAGAAACTGGAAAATATACTGTCTCAGAATTAATGCTTAAAGGTGAAAATATAAAATCGGCTCCTATAAAATCTACTGTAAAACTTGGTAGAATGAAAGGAAATATCAAAATTGGAAGTAAAGTTTATAAACTTTCTGATAAATTAATGGTAAGTCAAGCAAGTGCTACTTATGCACCAAATGCTAACTTAAAGAAAATACCTTTAGATTTTAAAATATCTATTAAAAAAGGAAAGCCAATTGTAGTATCAATTTCTACTGGTTACAACCCACCTTTTTACAATAATCTTGCAGTAGAATTTATTTCAGATATTGTACCTGAATCATCAAAAAGCTCTCCTATTACAGCAGAAAAGGTTATCTCTCAATTTTCAAAATTAGGCAACACACCTTATTCAGTAAAAAATATAGATTTAGAATTAGATGATAATTTATTTGTAAATGTAAGCTTATTAAACGATGTTAGAAGAAAATCTATCGAATTGCTAGTTAATAAAATTACTAAGAAGTCAACAGTTGAATTTACAAATACGCATTTAGAACAAGGTTCTCGCCCATCTGTGTCATTGCCAAATAGAACAATTAGTGTACTACTAGAACAACTTAATTTAGACTATGATTATAACAATTTAGAAGGCTGTGATAATGTGTATATTCCATTAAAATACTTTATTAATTCAAAATATAGCAGCATATTACAAGGCTCTATCTAATAAGTTTCATGTTTTTGTATACATGCCAACTATCATGAAAGCTAATTATAAAAACTTGTTATTGCATAATTTAACTGTATTAGTCGAAAAATATAACATATCTGGATTTGTAATATCTAATATTTCTGAAGTAGTATTTTTAAAGAGCTTTATTACTGATAATAAATACCGCTTCATAGCAAATTATACCATGAATATTTTTAATAAATACACTATTAATGAATTAGCTAATATTGGGATTAATGTTATAACTCCTTCTATAGAGTCTAATTTAAATATTCTAAATAATATTTGCTTCGAAAGCCCTTTACCTGTTGAATTAATATCTTATGGAAGATCAATTTTAATGAACTCATCTTATTGTTTGCTTGGAAAAACCAATAAATGCTATCCAGAATGTAAGATGAAGTGTAAATCTAATAATACATATTACTTAAAAGACAGATTAGGCTTAAAATTTAGGATAATTCCGGACCAGGTTCAAACTGTTATCTCTATTTACAATAGTAAAATAATGTCTATTGATACTACAAAACTTAACGTAGATTCTGTTAGAATTGATATTTTAGATGAAAGCATTGAGCAAATAAATACAATTTTAACTACTGTAAAATCTGGTAAAAAATTGACTGGTAATGAATATACCAATGGAAACTTAAATAGAGAAATTTAAAAAGCAAAAAAGTATAAATTGATTTTAAGGCAATTTATACTTTTTATTTTTAATAATTATGCATCGCTGTTAATTTTATTACTAAATCCATGTTATCATCTTTTGCTACTTTATTTTTTCGTATCATTCCACATTTTTTACATTTAAATATTATCACATAACCCTTTTTACTATCTACCTCTGCTCCAACGGGTTCTAATAACCCCTTACATTCTTCTTCTCTATCTCCCGGATTTTTATCTACATGTTTGGAATGTAAGCAATATGGACAATGATTTCTGCACGAATATCCTAATTTGGGTACAGTTTTTCCACAATTTTCGCATACAAACTCTTCATCTATTTTAGTAAATAATCTCGCCATTTTCTTTCCTTTCGCTTTTACTCTCCGAATATGCTTCCTCCAACAAATTCTCTTAATAATGAATTCTTTGGTATATCATCTGTAGGTATTTCTTTAAAATATCTTAAGAATGTAATTAATCTTTTTGCCTCTGCATATTCTGGGCAATTATTTTCTATTTTCTCCAATTCTGGTAATGCATATTTCTTAAGTACAGAAATTTCGTATATTAGCGAAGAATTGAACATCGCATCACAATTTTCTTGGAATGGGAATATGTTTTTGTCTTCTCCTCTATTTACACTATACCAAGTGTTTAATGTATGAAGCGCACTATAGCCTCTAAAATTATTATCTCTTACTATTCTTCTGATCAAACGTGTATCTGTTGTTGATATTCTATTGCAATAATCTATGTTCAAAACAGTTAAATCACTTATATATATTTTATATTTCTGACTAGCAGGAATAGCACTAGTCAACCTATCATTTAAGCAATGTATTCCCTCTATTACTAAAATTTCATCATTTGCAAGTTTTAATGTTTCTCCATTATATTTCTTTGTACCTTCTTTAAAATCAAATGTTGGCACTTCTATTTCACCACCATCTAATAGTGTTTTTATGTGCTTATTAAATAGTTCTAAATCCAAAGCTTCTAAACATTCAAAATCATAGTTTCCATTTTCGTCTTTAGGATTATTCTCTCTTTCTACAAAATAGTTGTCAACAGATATTGTAACAGGTTTTAGTCCATTTAATCTTAATTCTATTCCTAACCTTTTCGCAAAAGTTGTTTTCCCAGATGATGATGGGCCTGCTATTAACACCATTTTTACATTTTCTCTTTTGGCAATATCATCTGCTATATTGGCTATTTTCTTTTCATGTAATGCCTCAGATAATAGTATTAAATCTATAGCTTTTCCTTCTTCTATTGCTTTATTTAATTTGTATAATGTATTTATATTTAATACTTTATGAATGTCATCATACTCTTTCAATGTAGCTGCTAATTTTTTATTATCTTGGTATTTTTCTAATTTATTAGGTTCTTTTGTTGAAGGATATCTAACCAAAAAGCCATCGGCATATTTTACTATATCAAAAATTTTGGTATACCCTGTTGAAATTGGCATTACTCCAAAGAAATAATTATAGTAATCTTCACAATAATATAAAGAAACTTCTTCTTTTTGCTTATTATCTACTTGTGCAATTCCTCTCAAAGTTTTTTCGTTATTATAGAATTCAATTGCTTCTTCCCTGCTCATTCTCTTTTTTACTATTTCTATATCTTTACTTATAATTTCTGTCATTTTATTTTTAATATTTTCTAGCATTTCATTTGTTACAGCTATGTTATCTATTTTGCAAAACATTGCATTTGATAATTGATAATTTACACTAAGTTGTGCTGCTGGGTATAATTCGTTTAATGCTTTAGCCATTACGTATAGTATTCCTCTTACATATACTCTTTTTCCATCTTTTGTTGATGTATCCAATAATCCTACTCTTTCATCGCCTTGTATATCATAATTTAAAGATTTTACTTCATAATTTACTGTGCATGCAATTACGTTTTTACCTGCTTTCTTTTCTTCTTCTATTTTTTCTTTGTATTTTTCTATTACTTTCATCTTTGTCGTCCTTTCATTTTGTTAAGTGCTTTTAATTATACATTACTTTATATATTTTTTCAATCACAAATATATAACAGGAATTACCCTGCTTTAGATAAATCCCTGTTATATTCATTTACTTTTTCTAAAATTGCTTTTTTTATATTTGATATAAGCTTTTCTCTGGTAATATTTTCATCTTCACATTCTCTAATCTGCTGTGCCGCTATTGCTCTTATTACGCTTGTTGTTCTGCTTTCTATCATCATTTTATTTTTATTATATTTTTTGCGTTTAAATATTCTTACAAATATATTCCTGCTATTTTCATAATAATATCTTTCTAATTCCTCATCACAAATATCACCAATTCTATCACCTATTTTACAAAATTTTCTGCCTTTAGCAATTCTTTCAAATTCACGTGCATCTTGTGGTGATTGTATTTGAAAAATTTCATTTATATTTATTATTTTTTCCTTCGTTTGTTTCATATCTCCTCCAAAGTTTACAAGAAAATTACTATACAATTATAATAACACTTGTAAATATTTATTGCAAGTATTTAACCATTTTTAGTAAAAAATTAGCCCAATACCGTAAGGTATTAGACTAATCTTCGTGGAAAATTTATTTTTCTTTGTAGTCGTGTTTATATTTCACGACTACCTCAGCAGTTCTGCTTTCTTGCTGCACTTCTATATACAACTTTTTGCCTTGTATATATGCTATAATTGCAGAAGCTATACTTGCTAATATCATAAGATACCCACCACAGTCTATGCTTTTAAGCATATTTGTAAGCTCACCAGCATCAACTATCGTGCAAATACAGAATACTGCAATAGCCACTGTTCCTAGAAAAGCCAAAAGCTTATGGCGTCTTGAAAATACCCATATCCAATACAAGTATACAAGTGCTAAAGCTGCTGCATTCTGGAAAATTTGTACATTTATTTGGATTTTTTGATAACTTATTCCAAAATAAACATATTCAATTATCGCTCCCAAAGCAAATACTACAAGGAATGTACTCGCTATTTTCTTTTCCACTGCTGTTTTACTCCTCCTAAAATTTTTTGTTGTTATTTCTTTTATGTCGACTCCCTGAAGGAGATTATATAATTAAGCTTTGCTATTTTAGCACATTTCTATAAAAAAAGCTAGTGCTATCAATAAATTTTCACTAATAGCACTAGCTTTTAACATTAAAATAAATCATTATATGGTGTTGATTCATATCCTTGCTCTTTTAAGCTTTTTACCATTTTATCCAATTTTCTTCTAAATATAGACTGAAACCACTTTGTTTCTCCAAACCACTTTACTATTGTAGGACTTATTGCATAATACACTTTAATAAACAATCTTCCATTCCAAGTTTTATATAATTTGTAATCTCTATATCTTCTTAAAGTCCATACTTCTGGGCAGTCATAAGAACCATAAACGCATGTTGCAACATAGCAGCCACCTTTTCCTTCTCTTTCTATCGCTGGTGCAGTATATGTATGGTCTAAACTTCTTAATTCTGCTGTATATTTATCATAATTTGCTAGCATTGGAGCCCTTAATTCATTTCTATACCATATCCAACTATATATAGCTCCATATTCACCATATCCACTTTTATATTTTCGTCTAGCACATATTTCAACATAATATATAACCAAATTTTTTAATATTGTTGTATATAATTCTTTATCTCTTGGTTCTACTTTAGCATATTCTTTAATTAAGCTAATGCAATATTCTTCACATGAAATACATTGTTGTAATTGATCCCAGTAGCTTGGAGCTGCTGTATCTAATTGCCAAAACTCTGAATAATGTTGTTGAGCTAGCTTGCAAAAAGCTACTGCAACCTTATTTATTTCATCGGCCATTTGATAACATACTTCTTCTTTGTTCTCAAGTTCTACGTTATTTATATCAATAATATTAAACGCATTCTTACATGCCTTTATTGCTTCGTCAACTCTAAAATTAGCTAATGTTGATTGCCATGCAGCACAAAGTCCTTTTTTATAAACATACTTCCAATTATCGCTATCTATTTCTAGTAATTTGTTGTAATAATCATAGGCTTGATCATATAGCTGATCTGCAAATGCTCTTTCAGCTAATTTTTCATAATTTCTTTGCTTATCAGAAGTATCAACCTTTACATCTACAACTCCCTCTATCATCATCTTTTTAGCTTCTTCTACCGTATATTTTGTATGACAGTATTGACATTCATATTCTCCATTAATTTTCTTGAATTCATTTGAACCACATAATTCGCATTTTATTGCTTTCATATAACATCATCCCTTCATCTTTATCCGACTTTTTTTCTTAGATTATCACAAAATAAAAAATTATTCAACAAATTTCACTATTAGTGATAGTTTATGTGCATATTCTGAATAGAATTTAGACAATGATTATTTAATAATAAAAAAATAACGAAACTTTTAACATTTGACACATAATTAAAACCTCAAGCATATCTTACGAACTACTTGAGGTTCTAATGGTGCAGATGGCCGGAATCGAACCGGCACGGTTTATTCAACCGCAGGATTTTAAGAATAATGGAATATTTAACAGTTGTCGTTACTTAACATTAGTAAATACCTTTTAATTCAAGGATTTTCAAGGCTTTAGAATTAAAAGCTAGTATTATAAATAGTTATGAAATATGACTAAAATTGAACAAGATGTTAGGAAAGTGTTAGGAAATCGTTAGGAAAGATTTTTAGCTTACTTTTGACATTTTTTTAAATGATTTAATAAGACTTTTTCACTGATAAACGATAATAATGTTAATTAATGTTGATTAAAAACTTGACATAGAATAATTTTAGAATATGAAAAAATTTATCTATAAAACAATTGTAAAGGAGAAAATTTATGCCAGAGAGAAGATATTATTGGTTAAAATTATATGACTCTTTTTTTGAAAATAAAACAAGTAAATATATAAGAAGACTACCCGATGGGGATAAAGTGTTAATTTGTTATTTAAAATTTCAATTAAGACTCCTAAAAACAGAGGGAGTTTTTATTTTTGATAATTTATGTGAAAACATGGCAGAAGAAATTGCTTTAACAATTGATGAAGATGTAAATATAGTAAAACTATTGCTAGGAGCATTAGAAAAAGCCAACGCAATAGAATTTTTGAATCAGAATACTATTATGCTTAAAGAGATGCAAGAATTAATTGGGAGTGAAGGAGCAAGTGCAGCAAGAGTTAGAAAATATCGAGAAAAATATAAGATGTTACAATGTAACGATTTAGTAACAATAGGTAACTGTTGTGAAACACCAATGTTACGGAGAGAAAGAGGAAGAGATTGATTACATATTTAACTTAATAATAAATAGAGACGAAAAAATTTCTAAGGAATTTTATAAAATAATAAATGAATTGGAATTTAATTATACTAGCAGTATGATAGAAACAATGACTGCTGAGCATGTAGAAATGATAAAGATAATAATTTATGTTTTGTATAATCTATATATGCAAAAGTATGAGACTATTTTAAAAAGAATAAAAAGAGATGAACTCTTTACCTTATACAATACATGTAAGAATTATAAAACGGATAATTTTATTCAGTACTATAAAAAAACGATTATTAATAAATATACTGATACTTCATAAAAAGGAGAAATTTAGTATGATAGAAAATTATTTTTTTCAAATTAATCATATAATTTCTAAAATTATATTTAAAATTTTTATAATATGTTTGCTAATTAGTGTAATATTATTGGTGAGTTCATTAAGTGGGATAATATTAGGAAGCTTGATAAGATCTCAGTCATTAAGGAGTAAGTCTTTTAAAATAGCTGTTTATAGCTTATTTTTTTTGGCTTTAATTTTAGTGACACCACTAATTTTATTAAAATTTAAGGAAATATTATAAGCTTTTAATAGCCTTTCAAATAAAAATAGGAGATAAAATGATGAAAAAGAAGATTTTTAATATTTTTTTTACTGTAATATTAATTGCATTAATCGCCTTTTGGCTAATTGCAGCTTATGCTATATTTAATTGGATTGAGAATGATGACGATTGGGCTCCCTATACTGAAAAAAAATTTGATACTTCATATGATATAAGTTCAGACATTTTTAACCTTTCTCAATTAAAAGCAAAAACGACAAATATAGCTCAAAATTATGAAAAGAGTGTAAAATTAACAAAGGCAGAATATTACTTAGAAGATGACACTAATGGCTTAATTACATTGGAATTCTATAGGGATTTTCCCCCTAATAATAAAGCCTGTACAATAGAAATGAAACTAGATATTGCCACAAAAAAAGTTTATAATATTCGTTATAGAAAAGGACATGGAAAAACAATTAATGGACATGAAAATGAAATTATAGACACCTTGAATACAGATATATTATCGTATTTAAACAATGATAGTCAAAGAGTTTCTGTATTAATATTAAACTATGGAGTATATAGTCATAGCATTTCAGCAAATGAAATAGAAAAAATGAGATAACGTTGTTGCTTTACGGTATGCTCGTTCTATCATAATCAAAAAATACCTCAAGTTATTAAACCTTTGGAATAATAATTTGAGGTATTTTAAAGTTATTTTTATTATACTCTATAAAAATGTTGTACGACTTTTATTAGCAAAACAACAAATAATAGTATAATACTCACAGCAATATACACAACCGTGCAAACCAGCATATTATGAATTTCAAAATTTTCAAAAATATTGTTTTTTATTATAAATTCGTATAATTCTGAAGAATGTATATCAGATTTATTAATATATTTAGTAATTATCTGACCGTCATCTATATATTTTATATATAATGATTGAAAGTAATGACTTTCACATAAAACCATGTCTCTTGTACTGTCATACATTGTAATTTTTTTTATTTTTATGTCTGTACCGTTTAAAATCGTCAAAATTAAAGAAATCACTATGTTTTATGTATTCTGATTGTTCATTATTAATTAATGCAATTCTATAGTGCAATTTTAAATGCATTAAAAATATATTTAAACATATTAAAATTATTAATAATATATATACAAGGCATATAAATTTCTTAAACTTCATAGTAACTTCCTTTCAAATTTACTTATTATCAATGTATAAAAGTAAAACACTATTTAAAAAATTATACGACTAAACTCTTAATCTGTCAATTATTCTAAGTAAGCCTTTGAAATTACTAAACTCGTAAATGCTGAAAATAGTTTTAGTAATAAAATAAATAATATTGCCAAAAACTCAAAATATTCAACTATGCTTCTTAGTGATTATATGATAGAATGGTTGGATAATATAAAACATAAAGTAGCTCAATCAACTTATATTGGTTATGAACAAGTGGTAAAAGGAAGATTATGTCCGTATTTTAAATCTGAAAAAATAAAATTAGTTGATTTAAGACCTGGAGATATAAAAGACTTTATAAATTATTTATATAAACAAAATTTAAAAGGCTCGACAATAGCACATTATACTTCTAATATGAATACTGCTCTAAAAGAAGCCGTCATTGCTGAAATAATACCATTTAATCCTATGGAGAGAATAGAGAAAGTAAAGAAAGATGTTTTTATACCAGAATTTTATACTGACGAAGAACTGATTGATTTAATTAATGTTATAAAAACTCAAAAATTAGAATTACCACTTACTTTAGGTATTATATATGGCTTAAGAAGAGAAGAAATTTTAGGGTTAACTTGGCATGCAATAGATTTTAATAATAAAAGTATTACTATTAGAAAAACAGTTGGTAGAGGAAAATATGAAGGGATTACTCAATTTCTTATAAAAGATATACCTAAAAATAAATCAAGTTATAGAACTTTACCAATGTTTGATTTTATTGCTGATTTATTAAATAAATATAAAGAAAAATATAAAATGGATGAGAAAATTTTTGGAGATACCTATATAACAGATTATAAAGATTTTATTTGCTTAATGGATAATGGAGAGCTAATAAAACCCGATTATGTAGATAGAACTTTTAGTAGGATATTAGATGAAAATGCATTTAGGCATATTAGATTACATGATTTGCGACATTCTTGTGCTACACTACTTTTAAGAAATGGTGTACCACTTCCAGAAATTCAAAAATGGTTAGGGCATTCAAATATTATCACTACTCAAAGATATTCTCATTTGGATCAGAATGATAAATCTATACCAGCAAATATGATTGAAACAAAATTTAGTATGTCATTTTTATCAAATGATAACAAAAAAGAACAAATATCTATTGCAACTTAGATAAATGTTCAAAAGAATATATTTCACAACATTTTCCTAACATACACAAAAATTTAAAAAGTGTTAGGAAAAGTGTTAGGAAAATCTGCATTTTCTATAAATTAAAACCCCAAGCATATCTTACGAACTGCTTGAGGTTCTAATGGTGCAGATGGCCGGAATCGAACCGGCACGGTTTATTCAACCGCAGGATTTTAAGTCCTGTGCGTCTACCAATTCCGCCACATCTGCATTTAGATTGTAATACATTAAATGTACTATATTGGTTGACAAGTGTTATTGTACAACATTAAAGGCTGGTTTGTCAATAGTATTAATAAAAAAATTTCAAAAGGCCTGCAATTTTTTTATTAATTTATAAGTATAAAATTAACCAGCCATTCTCATGTGGCTGGTTCGAAAATAAAAGGGGATGTTTTTGTTTTTTAGTTAGTACGGTATAACTATTTACTAACTATGTTTATATATTACCACTACTTTTTGCCCTTTTTGTGAACTGAATGTAAATACTTGTAGTTTTTTATATTCTCTATTTTTGCTCTTCCAATTGTATTGTTAAGTCTTTTTCTTTTCCATTTCTATTTACTGTAATTGTCATAGTATCACCAATTTGATGCTTATTCTTTATCTCATTTAGCTCCTTCATTGTTGTAATGCTTTGTCCATCTGCTTTTACAATTACGTCGCCTGCTTTAATTCCGGCTTTTTCTCCAGCTGAAAAATCATCAACAGATACTACATAAATACCTTTTACTAGGTTGTTGGACTTTGCTAAATTTTCATCTAAATCTCTACCAGATATACCTATATATGGTCTACGTACTTTATTGTACTGTATCAAGTCTTGGTATATTGGTTTTGCAGAATTTATTGGTATAGAAAATCCCATACCTTCAACTCCAGTTGCAGATACTTTTAAAGTATTTACACCAACTACCTGACCTTGGCTATTTACCAATGCTCCTCCACTGTTACCTGAGTTTATTGCTGCATCTGTTTGTATTAAATTATAAGTTTTTCCATCACTATCTGAAATTGTTCTATTAACTGCACTTACTATTCCTGATGTTATACTGCTTTGCATTCCTAATGGATTTCCCACAGCCATAACGACTTCACCTACTTGAACTGAATCAGAATTGCCAAGTTCTGCAGCTGTTAGCCCATCCTTTTCAATTTTAATAACTGCTAAATCTGTTTGTTCATCTGTTCCTACTACTTTTGCTTCATATGCAGTTTCATCATTATATAAATATACAGAAACTTTGCTTGCTTCTCCTATCGCATAATAAGAAGATGATGAATTTGAATTTATAACGTGATTATTTGTTAATATATATCCATCTTCGCTTATTATAATTCCTGAGCCAGAGGCTGTTGCCGTTGTTGATTGGTTCATAAAAATTGAACTTACTGGATATTCTACTGTAATACCTACTATTGATGGTAATACTTTTTGTGCTACAGCAATACCTGTTTCAGAATAATTAACTAATGATACTGCTTGCGTATTTATTGTACTGTTTGAAGTTGCAGCAGTAGAAGTTGATGTTATTCCATTTTTTGTATTTCCTAATATGCTATCTTTTATTTCTGGAATGCCAAAACATGTTCCTAACACAACTCCTGCTCCTAAAACTCCACACAAGAATGGGACTCCTATAGTTCTTGTAAAACTAAAATTTGATTTTTCTTTCTTTTGATTTTCTTTGTAATCATTATATTTAACTGCTTTAAACTCTTTGCCAGAATTATCTATAACTACATCTGGCTCTTTTGCTTTTTCTTCTTTATTTTCCATTATTATTTACTTCCTTTCGAATTGTTATATTATATATATTATCTTAAACTAATTGTATAATACAATATATTTGTGAAATCTTTGTGAATATTATGTTACAATATTATAAAAAAGCAAGATTGATGTATCTTGCTTTTTACTAATTATATAAATATTTTTGTGGATTTACTTGACTACCATTGACACGTATTTCAAAGTGTAAGTGATTTCCTGTAGAGTTACCTGTAGAACCTACTGCTGCTATCTGATCTCCTGCTTCTACAGTTTCACCTTCTTTAGCATATAATTTGCTACAATGACCATAATAAGTTTGAACTCCGTTTTCGTGAGCTATTATTATTAGGTAACCATATCCTCCCATCCATCCTGAATAAGATACTGTACCTGCTGCAGCTGCTTTTATAGCAGTTCCTGCTGGTGCTGCTATATCTAATCCAGCATGAGTATGGTCTCTTATGCTCTCTACCGCTCCGTATCTGGATGTTATATTTCCTGATACTGGCTTTACTGCTAAATATACTCCGTTACAAGTTGCAGCAGCAATTCTTTCTTGCTCATCTTTTATTACTCTTAAATCATTATTTATAGCATCATGAGCCTCTGCAAGCTCTAATACACTTATATCATCTATACTTTCTGTATAATTTTCTATAACTGCTATATTAAACTCTGTAGAATCAGCATATTCTTCTTGCATTTCTTCTATTATTTGCTCTGCTTCTTCCCATGTGTTTACATAGGCTTTCTTATCATCATTTAATGTAATCGCGTAAACTTTATATATTGTTTTTACATCTGCCTGTAATATCTGTTTTACTTCATTCTCGTTTGTTTCTGATATATCTGCTAATTTTAATTTATATTCTGGTTCATTTATCAACTCAGAAAATATCGCATATGGACTATCAGATATTAAAAGCTCTGTATTAATAATATTTTCCATATTCTTTTTGCTTTTTACATAACCTATTTTCTCACCATTTAAATAAACCTCATAAACAGGTTTGTATTTTATCATAACAATAGCAACTAATATAAACAATGCTATCATTATCCATCTCGCAAATTTCCACATTTCTTTGGTGCAGTATTTTATTCTATTGCTTAAAATATAATTCACTCTCCTTTTTACTGCGACGCTTTTAATTATACCATATATTCTATGCAATTTCAAATAAAATATTCTGTTTTATCCCATTTAGAACATTTTTCTACAATTATTGCAACTATTGGAGTGTTATTTTGATAGTAATAGCTTCCATAATCTCCTTTTTTCTCCTTTTTACTTGTTTTTACTATATTCAACAGTTTCGTTTATTATCTCTATATGCCTCAAACTATTCAATTTTTTCTGTATTTCAACAATAAATATTGGTGAAATTGATATTACAATTGTATATAACCATTGAGTTGTATTTAACTGTACCAATTTAAATATTTGTGCTATTGGCTCCACAATTACAACTACTATTTGTAATATAGCTCCTAGAACAAATGCTCCAACTAAAAATTTATTTTCAAATATATTTAATTTAAATATACTTTCTTCACTCTTAATATTAAACGCATGTATTAATTCTAGCAACCCCAATGCTAAAAAAGCCATTGTTCTTCCCACATCTACTCCATATTTTTTTGTTCCGATACTGAAAGCCAATAACGTAAGCATTCCCAGCATTGTACCCTCTGTTATAATCTTTCCCCATAAGCCATCTGCAAATATACTTTTCTTAGGATTTCTTGGTAATCTGTTCATTATATCAGGTTCAGCTCTTTCCAAGCCAAGTGCAATTGCTGGGAATGAATCTGTAACAAGATTTATCCATAACAATTGAATTGCTAGCAATGGTGATTTTATTCCTAATAAAAGTCCCACAAAGATTGCCACTATCTCTCCAATATTAGTTGCTATTAAAAAGTGTATCGCTTTTTTAATATTATCAAATATATTTCTTCCTTGTTTTACCGCTTCTACTATTGTAACAAAATTATCATCAACTAAAATCATGTCTGCAGCATTTTTAGCAACATCCGTTCCGCCTTTTCCCATTGCAATCCCTATATCAGCATTTTTCAGTGCAGGAGCGTCATTTACGCCATCACCAGTCATTGCAACAACTGCTCCTGTGCTTCTAAAAGCCTTAACAATTTGAACTTTATTTTCTGGCGAAACCCTTGCAAATACAGAGTATCGCATTATGTTCTGATTTAGCTCTTCCTGGCTCATTTTATCTAAGCTTATTCCATCTATTGCTAAATCACCTTTTCTAAATATTCCTATTTCCTTTGCAATAGCCTTTGCCGTTTGAATATGATCTCCTGTAATCATTACAGTTTTTATCCCAGCTTTTCTGCACGTTTTTACAGCTTCTTTTACTCCTTCTCTAGGTGGATCTATCATCCCTATTAATCCTACAAAAATCAAATCATTTTCTATTGATTTACTATCTATAAAATTTGGTAACTGTTCTACATCTTTATATGCTACTGCAATTACTCTTAATGCAGAATTTGCCATGTCATTATTCTGTTTTTCTATCAGTTCTTTCTTGCTATAAATTGGTACATTTTGTCCATTTTGATAATATTGGCTACATCTTTTTAATAATACATCCGGTGCTCCTTTTGTAATTATTCTGTATCCATGGTTTATTCTGTGAATTGTTGTCATCATTTTTCTTGTAGAATCAAAAGGAATGTCTTTTACCCTTTTCATATTCGTATACAAGCTTAACTTACTTAAGTTATTTTTCACGCCTGCATTTACAATAGCTACTTCTGTAGGTTCTCCCATGATAGTTCTTGCCCCATTGACACTTTGCTCTTGAGTATCTGTGCACATCATTCCCAATTCTAATATCTTTATTTTATCTTCCTGGTTTGCCTCTCCCAAAGCATTCCTTATGCTTGTAACTGTCATTTTGTTTTGAGTTAAAGTTCCAGTTTTATCGGAACAAATAACACTACTGCTTCCTAAAGTTTCTACTGCCGGTAATTTTCTAATAATGCTATTTTTCTTTGCCATTTTAGTAACTCCTATTGAAAGCATTATTGTTACAATCGCTGGCAAACCTTCTGGAATAGCAGCAACTGCAAGCCCTACAGATGTCATAAACATTTCACCTATTGGTATTTTTTTAAATATTCCTATTACAAAGATAATAGCACAAATAATTAAGCAGCCTGTACCAAGCATTTTTCCAACTTCCGATAATTTTTTCTGAATAGGTGTTTCTGGTGCTTCATCTTCTATTATCATATTAGCAATTTTTCCCACCGTAGTATCCATACCAGTTTGGGTTACAATCGCTTCACCATGCCCATTTACTGCAATTGTAGTAGCAAAAGCCATATTAACCTGGTCTGCAAGTGGTGTATTTTGCATTAATCTATTATTAGCCTGTTTTAAAACCGGAACTGTTTCTCCTGTTAGACTGGATTCTTCAATCTTCAAATCATTTGCTTCTATTAATCTACAATCAGCAGGAACATAGTTTCCCGCTTCAATTATTATAATATCTCCTGGCACAATTTTTGCTACTTCTATTTCTTTTATCTTACCTTCTCTTTTTACTTTAGCAATTGGTGCAGCCATCTTTCTTAATGCTTCCAAAGATTTCTCTGCTTTTTCTTCCTGAATTAATCCCATAACAGCATTAAATATTACAATTGATATGATTATAATTGAATCTATATAATCTCCGCTTCCATCTAAATATGCCATAACGGCTGATATGATAGAAGCTACTATTAAAATAATTATCATAAAATCGTTGAATTGTTTTAAAAATCTTATAAAAATATTTTCCTTTTTCTTCTCTTTTAAAACATTTTCTCCGTATTTTTCTAATCTTTCATTAGCTTCTACTTCAGATAATCCCGTTATGGCATTAGTTTTTAATTTTTTTATAGTTTCTTGAACATCCATCGTATACCACATATAACACACACTCCTTTGTTTTTATATATAGTATTCTTCTTGTCCAATAAATAGAACTATTTTAATCTCATTGAAAGCAATTTACTTATTCCTTTTTCTTCCATCGTTACACCATATACAGTATCAGCTATTTCCATAGTTCCCTTTCTGTGTGTAATTACTAGGAATTGTGTATCATTGCTAAATTTTTTCAAATATAATGCAAATCTATTTACATTTACATCGTCTAAAGCTGCCTCTATTTCGTCTAATATACAGAATGGAGCTGGATTTATTTTCAATATAGCAAATAGTATAGCTATTGCTGTTAAAGCCTTTTCTCCTCCTGATAGTAGCATCATATTTTGTAGCTTCTTTCCTGGTGGTTGAACCCTTATATCAATTCCACATTCTAGTATATTGTTTTCATCATCTAAAATCAGTTCTGCCTTTCCACCACCAAATAGCTCAACAAATACATCATTAAAGTTTTTATTAATCTTCTTAAACTGTTCAGCAAATTGATTTTTCATTGTACTTGTCATATCAGATATAACCGTTCTTAATTTGCTCATTGATTCTTCTAAGTCATATCGCTGCTCATTCATAAAATTGTATCTTTCTTGCATTTTCTTGTATTCTTCTATTGATTCTATGTTTATACTGCCCAAATCTCTAATTTTTGCTCTTAATTCATTAGTTATTTTTTGTGCTAGCTGTACATTTTCCGGCTTTTTATATTCTCCTGCATTATTTGGAGTTATTTCATATTCTGTCCACAATTTATTTATTAATTCTTCTATATCTTGCTCTTGTTTTGTTTTCTTATTCTCTAACTTAATTATTTGTTCTTTTAATCCGTTTAAAACATCAAATTGGTCTGTTATTTGCTTTTCTATCTTTTCCTGTTTATTATTTATGCTATCTCTTTGCTGTTTCATGCTTTCTATCTTTGATGAACTATTTTCCACATCTGCTTTTGTTTTTTCAATATCTAAGTTGCATTTTTCTATAAACTCTTCTAAATTTTTAGATTCTATTTTTGCATTTTCTATATCTGCTTTTTTATTTTTTATATTATTTTTAGCATTTTCTATGTCTTGCTCTATTCTCTCTAGCATTTCATCAATAGAACTATTGCTTTCATCAAATGATGATACAGAAATTTTTAAATCTGTTATATCTAAGTTTAAATTATCTATATATTCTTGGTCATCTTTATTTAATTCTGCAAAATTTGTAATTTCTGCATTCAACTCTAAAATTTCTTTTTCTATATTCTTTAAAACTTGTTCTGTTCCCGCTTTTCCAGCTATAATCTCTTCTTTCTGCTTCGTGATATTTTCTAGTTCTTTTTTTGCTTTTTCCAAACTTTGCTCTAGTTTTAATACACTAGCATCAATCATTTCTACTTTTTGTTTCTCTGTAGCATATTTTATTTCTATATCTTGTAAATCTTTTTCAAGTGCTGCTGCATTTTCTATTGTATCAGTTATGCTTGTAGAAAATTCTTCTTTTTCTTTAGAAATTGTGTTTATTTGCTTTTGCAATGTGTTCAGATTTTCTGTTATTTCTTCTATTTCTCTTCCTCTGCCTAAAATATTAACCGTTTTTTGTGCTACTGAACCACCAGACATTGCTCCTGATGGATTTATTATATCTCCTTGTATTGTTACTATTTTAAATGAGTAATTGTTTAGCTTAGCCAATGCAATTGCTGAATCCATATTTTCTACAATCACTGTTCTGCCTAACAAATTCAAAACTATATCATTATACTTTTTATCACATTTTACTAGGTCTGAAGCTATTCCTATAACTCCATTAATTCCATGATTGTTTATTTTTTCTAATTTTCTACCGTGTATTGCAGAAATTGGTAAAAAGCTAGCTCTTCCTAAATTATTCTTTCTTAAATACTCTATTAATCTTTTAGCATCATTTTCTTCTTGTGTTACTATGTTTTGCATTGTAGCGCCTAAGCACATCTCTATTGCAGTTTCATATTCTTTATTAGTAGAAATAAGGTTGGCCAAAGCTCCATATACACCCTTATTTAAGTTTGAGTCATTTTCACATGCTAACAATAAAGATTTTACGCTCTTCATGTATCCATCTTTTTCTTTTTCTGTTTCTTGCAAAAACTTCAATTTAGAATTTTTTATTCTATATTCATCTGATAGTTTATCTATTTTCTCATCAAATTCTTTTATTTTAGCAATTGCATCTTCCTTTTTTGTTTTTGTTTCATCAAGTTTGCTTATTGCCTTATTTCTTACATTATCTATATCTAAGAATCCTTTTGATATTTCTTGTTTTTCCAGCCTTGCTGCATCTAATTCAGAAATAATTAATTGAGTGTCTTGCTTTAAAGTTTTCTGTCTTTTTTCTAAGTTTTCAAAATTAATACCATATGAATTTATATCATTTTGTCTTTCATATTTTAAATTTATATTTTCTTCTACTTTTTTCTTTTTCTCTTCTATTTCAAGCTCTTTTGACGATAATTTCTTGGTTAACTCTGCTAACTCTGCTTCTTTTTGCTTTAACTCATTCTCAAATTTTTCTTTATTTACTGATAGATTATCCTTTTTTGCTATTCTGTTTTTCTTTTCTTCTTCTAATTCGCCTATCCTTGTTTCAAGTTCAGTTACTTCATTTTCATATCTTCTTACATTAATATTATTATTAGAAATTTTTTCTTTCGAAATGTTTATGTCTGAATTTATTTGCTCTATTTTTGTTTTGCTTTCAAAACCAATATTTTGTGTATTTTCTATCTCTGCTATTATCTCGTCTAATCTTTGTTTTAATTCGGCTTTATTTTCTTGTAATTTATCTAAGTTGTATTCTTCGTCTTCCTTCTGATTATCAAGTATTTCCATATCTTTAACAAGTTGTTCTAATTTTTCTTTATATGAATTTATGTTATACACAAATAATCCAACTTCTACACTTTTTAGCTCTTCTCTTAAGTTTAAAAATTGTTTTGCCTTTTCTGATTGTAACTTTAATGGCTCTATCTGTCCTTCTATTTCTGATAGAATATCATTTATTCTTAATAAATTTAGTTTGGTTTGTTCCAACTTTTTCTCTGATTCTTGTTTTCTTGTTCTATACTTTACTATTCCTGCAGCTTCTTCAAAAATGTGCCTTCTATCTTCTGATTTGTTGCTCAATATTTCATCTATCTTGCCTTGCCCTATTATAGAATAACCATCCTTGCCTATTCCTGTATCCATAAACAATTCCAAAATATCCTTTAATCTGCAAGGAACCTTATTTATAAAATATCCAGTTTCTCCGCTTCTATATATTTTTCTTGTAACAACAACTTCATTGTATTCTATTGGTAAACTTTGGTCGCTATTATCAATTACAATGGATGCTTCTGCAAACCCCAAAGACTTTCTGTTCTCTGTTCCAGCAAATATAATATCTTCTGATTTTGCTCCTCTCAAAGATTTCATGCTTTGCTCGCCCAAAACCCATCTTATGCTATCTGAGATATTACTCTTACCAGATCCATTTGGTCCAATAACTCCTGTAATTCCCGGTTTAAATTCTAATATTGTTTTATCTGCAAATGATTTAAAACCTTGTAATTCTAATCTTTTTAAGTACATGTTTTTCTCCCTTTTTATTGCTTATTACTACATAAAAAAATCACATAGCATTTACTATGTGATTTTATCATAAAAATTTGCATTTGTGTACAAATTTTGAGTTTTTATTTATCTTTCTTCTCTATCAGCATTGTCTCTTACATTTTCTACAGCAGCTCTTCCTTGTGTTTGTACAGGTTGTTGTCTGTTTTCTATTGTTGGAACTGCTATTCTAGCTCTAAAGTTTTCTTCTTCGCTTCTATTCTCTGCTGATGGTAAAGCTTCTGGTGTTTCAGCTTCATTAAGCATTTTATTTGAAACTGCATCTCTTTTCTTTTGTAGCCACATTTGTAACTTAGTGAATTTTGAGCATTTTACTTTTGCATAATACTTAGCGTTTAAAGCTTCAGCTTTAAGTGCTTTATAGTTTTCTCTGTCTGCAAAGTATTCCTTAATTCTATCCCTTAATTTGCCATCATTTCTAAGTTCATATGTTATATCAACTGTAGAATCTCTTCTGCTAGCTTGATTCTCTATCATCTCTGCATAATCATCTAGCTGATAATCCAATTCATTTCTGATTGACTTTTTTTCTTGTTCACTTTTGTTTTTATCTTCCACTCTTCTTTGTTGTTGCAATAGTATAGCAGCTACCACATCAATATCACCATGTTCTTTTAGCCATTCAATTTTTCCTTTAAATTCTGTTCTTTCTATTGCTTCTCTCTTTTGAGCTACTTCTTCTCTTGAGAATTCCACTCCATTTACTACTATGTTTTTACGATTTCTTTCTATGTGTAAGCAATATTTATTAGCTTCTACAGCAGGAGTTGAATTACTACTTATATCTTCCCATTTTGTTTCTGGTTTTTTCATATTATTTTCTATGCTTTCATTTACTTCATCAACTATATCTGGTTCACTTTCTCCATTCTCTTTATGTTCAGATTGAGCTTTTTTCTCTGCACTATTATCCATTGTTGGTGATTTAGTTTCTTCTTTACCACCTTCGATATTTTGCTCTATGCTTTGATTTATCTCATCCCATAATTTTTCTTTTCTCTCTTCTTCTGCCTTAGCTGGATCTTTTCTCTCTTCCCTTGCATACATTTCTTTATATTCACTTGGAGTTAATGTAATTGACAATAGTTCATTTTTAAAGTTTTGATATTCGTCTATTTTAGAATTTAGCTCATTCATATTGTTTTTTATTTCATCTTGTTCTTTATATATTTCTTGCCATTTAGATTTATTTTCTTGGCTTGCACCTTCTGCATAGAACTCTCTCAATTCTAAATCTTTCTTGGCTAGCTCTAACTTGCATTTAGCAACTTCTTTTTTCATTTCTTCTATTTCCATTGTAATTGTTTTTAAATTTGCATCTGTTCTAAAATATTTTTTATTATCTTTTTCTTCTTTTATTTGGTTTTCTACTTTTTTATTTTCTGCTACTAAATTTGCTTTTTCTGCCTTTATAGTTTTTTCTATTTCTTTATTCTCTTTTGCCAAATTTGCTTTTTCTAATTCAATCTGCTTATTTACTTCATCTTGAAGGGCCGCTCTATCAATTTCAAACTCTGCATCGCTAAATGTAATTTGCAATTGTGACTCTAATTTTTTTATTTTTCCCGCGCTCTTTTTATTATTTATTTCCAATTGTCCTTCTAATTTGTTTACTTTAGCTGCATTTTCTTCTTTGTTTGAATCAATTTTTCCTTCATATTCTGATATTTTATTGCCAAAATTTTTATACTCTTCAATTAATTTTTCTGTTTTTTGAAACTCTTCAACTCTTTTCATAAAACGTCTCCTTTACATAACAATACTATTTTAATTATACACTATAATGCCTTTTTCGTCAACTTTGAGCAAAATGTAACAAAAAAGATATAATTGTAATATTTTTGCAATTTATTACAAATTATACCTTTTAATTTTATATATTTTCTAAAGCCCTATCTGCCAATTTTGTATATCTTAATTTTTTATCTCTTATTTTTTCACCATCTAATTCTGGTAATATTCCAAAATTTGCATTCATTGGCTGAAATTTTTCGTTCTCTGTAGATATATACTTTGCAAGAGCTCCTATCACAGTTTCTTTTGAAAATTGCTTTTTACTTTCTCCTAATACCATATTCGCAGCATTTATTCCGGCTACTAATCCAGAAGAAATTGATTCTACGTAGCCTTCCACTCCTGTAATTTGCCCCGCAAAGAATATATTGTTATTGCTTTTTAAGTTGTAAGTATTATCTAATAGTTTTGTAGAATTTATAAACGTGTTTCTATGCATTACGCCATACTTCATAAACTCAGCATTTTCTAAGCCTGGAATCATGCTAAATACTCTTTTTTGCTCACCAAATTTCAAATTAGTCTGAAAACCTACCATATTGTATAATGTGCCCTCTTCATTATCTTGCCTTAATTGAACAACTGCATATGGTCTATAACCTGTGCGTGGATCTGTAAAGCCCATTGGTTTTAGAGGTCCATATCTTAATGTATCCACACCTCTTTTTGCCATTACTTCTACTGGCATACAGCCTTCAAATATTTCACTTTTTTCAAATTGATGCAACTCTACAACTTCTGCAGATACAAGTTCATTCCAAAATTTCTCATATTCTTCTTTATTTAGTGGAAGATTTATATAGCTTTTATCTATTTCTTTACACTGCTTTATTTTTTCTTTCCACTCTTCAACATTTTCTTCTTTAGGTCTTTCTTGTACATATCTATTGCCCCAAAATGCTATATTAAAATCTATGCTATCTTTTGATATTATCGGAGCTGCAGCATCATAAAAATGTAAATCTTCTTGCCCTGTGAGTTCTAATATTTCCTTTGATAAATTATCAGATGTTAATGGTCCTGTTGCAATTACTACTATATTATTTTTTATTAATTCCTTTAAAGTAAGACCATTTTCACCTATTTCTTGCCTTATTACTTCTATGTTGCTATTGTTTTCTATTTCTGTTGTTACCTTTTGTGCAAATTTTTCTCTATCCACTGCTAGAGCTTGCCCTGCTGGCACTGATGTTTCATCTGCAATTTTTATTAATAGCGAATCCAAAATGCGTAATTCTTCTTTTAATACACCACAAGCATTTGTATGTAAATTAGATTTGAATGAATTGCTGCATACAATTTCTGCTAAATCAGCATTTGCATGCGCTGGAGAAAATTTATATGGTTTCATTTCATATAATTTTACTTTTATTCCTCTTTTTGCAATCTGGTATGCTGCCTCACATCCAGCTAGTCCACCACCAATTACTATTATTTCTTTTTCCATAAAAATTCCTCTTCCATTACATTTTGCAATATTCTAGTCCACTAGTTAATTCCATTAGGCTTTCTATATCTATATTTTCATAATAATTATCCAAGCTTAAATTATCACTTACCTTTTTTAGTGACAACAATTTTATTCCATGGATGCAGCATATTAAGTATATAGAATGTAATTCCATATCAAAAAGTACATCCTCTGATATAGTTGTACCTGTTACAAATTTTTCAGCTGTATAGCATGGTAATTTACTTATTTTGTCATCTTCAACTTTTACTATTAATTCTTTATTATCAATTCCATCCATGGTATATTTTTCTTCACCAGGAATTTCCCATTCATAATTATATATTTCGCTTACATTTACCCATGTTCCTATTTCTGAATTTGTAGAACCTGCATAACCTAAATTTATGATAATATCAGGCTTTTCATAATTTTCCATATATATTGCTAAATTCATTGCAACACGTTGTTTTCCTATTCCAGTTATTAATAAACGTGTTGAGCCTTTTTCATATATTTTAAGCTTGGCGCCTTCAACCTTTTTTAATTCTAATTCCTTCACTATACCTTTTGCCTCTTTTTCCATGGCAATTACATATAAAATATTCTTCATAAAACTCCCCTTATTCAAATAAACTTAGTATCTCTTCTTTTGATAATTTGTTTATAAATGTTTGCTTTGTAGATAACATTGTATCTATTAGTGTTTCTTTTCTTTTTTGCAATTCATATATTTTTTCTTCAATTGAATCTTTGGTTATTAGCTTATATACTTGCACATTTCTTTTCTGCCCAATCCTGTACGTTCTATCTGTTGCTTGATTTTCAGCAGATAAATTCCACCAAGGATCATAATGTATTACCATATCTGCACTTGTTAGATTAAGTCCTGTTCCTCCCGCTTTTAGAGAAATTAAGAAAACTTTAATTTCATCATTCTTATTAAACTCATCTACCAAATCCATTCTCTCGCTTACTTTAGTTTGACCTGTTAATTTCAAATATTTTATGTTCTGCTTTTTTAATTCTTTCTCAATAATATCAAACATTGATGTATAACCAGAAAACAATAATGTTTTATGGTCAGAGTTTATAGCATCTCTCAAAATTTCTAAACACTGATTTAGCTTGCCGCTTTCACCTTTATAGTTATCTATAAATAAACTTGGATGACAGCATATTTGTCTCAATCTTGTAAGCAGTGCTAATATCTTAATTTGACTTTTTTCTATTCCATTTTCTTTTATCTCGTCTTCAACATTTTTCTTTGCTTTTGCTAAATAAGCCATATATATTTCTTTTTGTTCTTCCGTCATTTGGCTATTTAATACAGTAACCGTTTTATCTGGCAACTCTGTTAGAACTTCTTTTTTTGTTCTTCTTAAAACAAATGGATTTATTAACCTTTTTAGCTTTTTCATTGCCTCTTGATCATTATCTTTTATTATAGGTGTTTCATATAATTCTTTAAATTTCTTATAAGAAAATAAGTATCCAGGCATTATAAAATCAAAGATAGACCACAATTCAGCTAATGAATTTTCTATAGGTGTGCCTGTTAAAGCATATTTGGTTTCTGCTTTTATTTCTTTAATCGTTTTCGCATTTTGAGTATTATTATTTTTTATATATTGTGCTTCATCTGCAACTATATATTTAAACTCGTAATCATATTTTTTATACTCTTCTATGTCTCTTTTTAATAATTCATATGATGTGATTATTACCTTATAATCTAGTATTTCCTTTATCTGTTTTTGTCTTTCTTCTAATGTGCCATGTATTACAAGTGAGCTAATTCCACTTGTAAATTTGTTTATTTCACTTTGCCAATTCAACGAAAGCGAGCTTGGGCAAACAATTAATGTTGGTTTTGGATTATTATTGTTTTCAATATATGTTGCAATCACACTCAATATTTGAATTGTTTTTCCTAATCCCATATCATCTGCTAAAATTCCGCCTATTCCGTATTCATCCAATGCTGTTAACCAGTTAAAGCCAATTATTTGATATTCTCTTAATGATGCTTTCAAATATTTTGACATAGGTTTATTTAATTCTGACTTTGTTTTTGTTAGCCCTCCAACAAATTCCTTATAACTTGAATCTCTATTTGCATTTATAAATTCGTTTTTTTCCAAAACTTTTTCCAAATAAAACGACCTATATATAGGCAATTTTATACTGTTATCTTTTATTTTTGAGTAGTCTATATCTATGTCTTTGGTTATGTTCTGAATGAACTCTATATTTTCATTTTCTTCTAAATTTATAAAACTTCCATCTTTTAATCTATGGAACTTTCTTTTTAATTTATACTTTCGCATTATCTCTTGTAGCTCTTTTGTATCAAAGTTTAAATTACTTAAATCTATATCTATTAAGTTATTCTCTATCTTTACCCCTACAGAAACTCTTTGCTCTTTTTTTATCTGCTTCTCTTTAAATTTGTCTGTTGCAAGAACTTCAAAGTTCTGCATATACATTTCTATATCTTTAGATAAAAAATCATAAATTCTATTTTCATCTGCTAGTACTAGCCTGCTGTTCTTTTGATCATACATGAATCCACTCTTTAACAACATATCCACTAATTTAGATTCTTTTACTCCATTTCTTGGAATATTGATATTTTGCTCTATATCTAGCGGATTTATTTCTACATCATCATATACAAACCTTATATCTGCAATTATATAATTTTTTTCATTATAGTCTAAAAACATTTTTGCATACAATTCAGCTGGTATGTATTGCTTTATCTCTTGATATTCCTTATCATCTATTTTTATATTTTTCTTAATATATGGTTCAACTGTTGCAAAAAAATTTGGTAATTCCTTTTGTGGTAAAACTATTTCATTTATAAAGTTTTTTCTATATATTTCAAGCATTTCCAATACTGTTTTATCATATTGTTTGCTACATCTGTATATTTTTTTATCCAATAATACATATGTATATTTTCTTCCCTCAAAAATTTTATAATTTGATTCTTTTATATTTGTAGTTATAGCAAATTCTTTTTCACCTTTTTTATTCAAAAAGAATTCAATATTAGGCTCTTTTTCCACAAATTCTACAGATATTGAAGATTTTTCGTCTTCCATTATAGCTGTTTTGTTTTTTAGCACCTCAAATAACTCATCTATTCCCGTATTAGATATTAATATACAATCTTCTCCTAATCTTTTGGTATAATATTCATAATCATTTGAAGCTTCATTTGAGTATTTTATTATTTCTGCATATTTTAATATATAATCTAACAAAACTCTATATTCTGGTGCAAACGCTTCCTTTGTATGTATAAACTCTAATTTGCTACCATATTTGTAATTTTCCCTTTTTAAGAATCTATCATAAAATTCTGGGAGGCTTTTTACTTTATATAACTGCGTTTCGCCTATTTTTATTTGTATTTTTAATGTGTTATTAAATTTGTTATACACTATTTTCGGCTCTATTTTTAAATTTCCTGCGCTTTTTAATTCTTCTTCTTGTTTATCTTCATCATTTGTAATATTTTTAAATGTTTTTATCAATTGATTAAAGGCTCTATATATGGAACTAGGCATCAAAAACTCTCCTTTTAATCGCAAATTTTAATATGCTTTACTAAGTTTCTATTATACAATATCTGTTATGTTTTTGCAACCACTATTCATCTAAAAAAAGACCTAGCTTTTGCAAGCTAAGTCTTTTTACTCCGTAATTCTAACAGTAGTTTCTTTCTTTTTTACATATTTTATAGATTATTGTTATTACTAATATTATTCCAAGCACTATTGCTAGAACTATTACTGCTGCTAATGCTGCCAAGATAGTTTCGCTTATAGCTGCTCCTATTATAGCTCCTATTACTCCGAAGAATAAAACTGCCAATATTGCTATTACTAATGCAAAACAATTTCTTTTCTTGCAACATTTTTTCTCAAAGTAGCAATTTTCTTGTGGCTCCATAGAAGTCACCTCCAATATAACATCTCTTGTGATGTTATATTATATACTATGTTTTTTAGACATTTTTTGACACATTATTTTGATAATATTCTAATTGCATTTAATACTGTAATAAGTGTTGCTCCTACATCTGCGAAAACCGCTTCCCACATGTTTGCAATTCCCAATATGCTTAATACCAATACTAATACTTTTATTCCTATTGAGAAAGTTAAATTTTGTTTTATTATTCTACTTGTTTTTTTCGAAATATTAATAGCCTCATTCATTTTTTCTATTGCATCAGTCATTATTACAACATCAGAAGCTTCAATAGCCACTTGAGACCCAACTCCTCCCATTGATATTCCAATATCAGATAGTGCTAGTACTGGTGAATCGTTTATTCCATCTCCTACAAATGCTACCTTTCCATTTGATTCTTTATACTTTTCAATTTCTTTTTCTAATTTTGTATATTTATCATTTGGCAACATTTCTGCTTCATATTCTTTTATTCCTAATTCTTCTGCTATTTTCGAAGCTACTTCTTTGTTGTCACCTGTAAACATTTTTGTTACTATACCCTTTTCATTTAATTTTGCTATTGCTTCTTTAGTTCCTTCTTTTATTTCATCTTTTAAATAAATGCTACCTGCTAATTCTTCATCTATTTTTACATATATTTTTGTGCTATCCACTTTTTCAGCTTCTTTTCCAACCAAGCTGCTGTTTCCAACTAAAATTGTTTTTCCATCTATTGCATATTTAATGCCTTTTCCAGCTATTTCCTCATAATCGCTTACTCTAGATTTATCTGCATTTATATTAAAATGACTAACAATTGATTTTGCAATAGGATGGTTTGAAAAGCTTTCTCCCAAAACTGCAAATTCTAACACTTCATCTTTTGAAAAATTATTTGTACATAGTTCTACTTTATCTATTACGAATTTGCCTTTTGTTAAAGTTCCAGTTTTATCAAAAACAACTTCTTTTATATCTTTTATTCCATCTAAATAGTCGCTACCTTTTATTAGTATTCCTTCTTTAGAAGATTTTCCTATTCCAGAGAAATAGCATAGTGGTACAGATATTGCAATAGCACATGGACATGATATTACTAAGAATATTAAAGCCCTATATATACTTCCATTTTCTGTTCCATATGGCACATCAGATATTAATGGTAAAAAGATTGCAACTAATGCTGCTATTCCTAAAACTATTGGTGTGTATATTTTAGCTGCTTTATTTACAAAAGTTTCTGTTTTGGCTTTTTTATCTGTTGCATTTTCTACTAATTCTAGTATTTTACTTACAGTACTATTTTCGTATTTTTCTGTAACTTTTATTTCTAATAGTCCCTCTAAAACAATGCTTCCAGAAAGTACTTCAGATTTCTCACTTACATCTTGTGGCTTAGATTCCCCTGTTAATGATGAAGTATTTAAGCTAGCATTTCCTTTTACTACAATTCCATCTAGTGGTATTTTTTCGCCTTGCTTTACAACAACAATATCACCAATTTCAACATCTGCTGGGCTAACCACTTTTATATCATTATCTGTTTTTAAGTTTGCATATTCTGGCTTTATATCCATTAAATCAGAAATTGATTTTCTTGTTTTATTTATAGCTTTTTCTTCTAGAATTTTACCTATTTCATATAAAACAATTACCATAAGACCTTCTGAATGTTTGCCTACCAAATATGCACCTATACAAGATATTGTAATTAATAAATTTTCATTTATTGTTTTACTCTTGAATAATAATTTTATTGCATTTTTTGTTGTTCTATATAATAGTATTGCATATCCTAAAATTATTAAAACTGTTGATAATATTTTGGGCATTGGAACATATAAGCCCACAACTGCAACTATAGTTCCTATCACCAATCTTAATATGTGTAATAAAAATTTAGATTTATTTTCATTTTGTTTTTTCTCATTTTTTAAATCTTTTATTTTGTCTTCTGCACTAATTAATTCTACATCTGGTTCTAATGATTTTACAAGTTTTTCTACTTTTTCTCTTGATACTGTATCTGTTTCATAACTTAGTTTCTGCTTTGCAAAGTTAACAGATTCATTTTCTATTCCTTTTACTTTGCCTAGTTCCACTTGAATTTTATTTGCACAGTTTGCACAATCTAATCCAACTATATCGTATTCGTACTTTTTCATTTTACTCTCCTTCTTTAATTTTCTTCTATATGCTCTTTGCCAATTTCAAAGATTTTTTTTACGTGATCATCATCTAAGCTATAATACACAGCTTTGCCATCTTTCCTTACTTTTACCAATTTTGCTTGTTTTAAAACTCTTAATTGGTGTGATATGGCAGATGGTGTTGAGCTTGTAATTGCAGCTATTTCTGATACATTTAATTCATCTTGCAACAGTGCAGCTATTATTTTCATTCTTGTAGAATCACCAAAAACTTTAAAGCTTTCTGCTACATCGAATATTAACTCATCATTTGGCATAATATTTTTTATTTTATTTACTTTTTCTAAGTTAATACTTAGTTGTTCAACATTTTCTTCAATATTTTCCATTCTTTCTCCTTTTATTTGAATATTTGTTCATATGTTTATTATATGCTTTATGATACAAATTTGTCAATAGATTTTTTATATCTTTTTTAGCAAAAAACTTATACCTGCTAATATTCTAAACTATTGTAATCTCTCTCTTTCTGTGGTAAAATGTAAACTATATTTGATAATTGGAGGAGATTAAATGGAAAAAGTTAATGTTTTTGACGTTTTAGAAGAACGTGGATATATAGAGCAAATGACTCATCCTGATGAAATAAAAAAATTATTTGGAGAAAAATCTGTTTCTTTTTATATTGGAATAGACCCTACTGCAGATAGTTTGCATGTAGGCCACTTTGTTTCATTAATGGTTGCTGGTCATATGCAAAGATGTGGTCATAAGCCTATCATATTGGTTGGTGGAGGAACTGCTGTTATTGGCGATCCATCTGGAAAAACAGATATGCGTAAAATGCTTTCAAGAGAAACTATAGACAATAACGTTAAAGGTATAAAAAAGCAAATTGAAAAATTTGTTAGCTTTGAAGGAGAAAATGCAGCAATTATAGTTAATAATGCAGATTGGCTACTTGATTTAAAATATGTTGATTTCATGCGTGAAATTGGTTCTCTATTTTCAGTAAATAAAATGCTTTCTGCTGAATGCTATAAAACAAGAATGGAAAATGGTTTAACATTCTTTGAGCTTGGTTATATGCTTATGCAATCTTACGACTTTTTACATTTATATAATGAATATGGATGTAAACTAGAGATGGGCGGAAACGACCAATGGTCTAATATAATCGGTGGAGTTGAGCTAATTAGAAAAATTGGAAAAGATGATTCTTATGGTTTAACATTTAAGCTTCTTACAACCAAAGAAGGCAAGAAAATGGGAAAAACAGAAAAAGGAGCATTATGGTTAGACCCAGAAAAAACTTCTCCATATGAATTTTACCAATATTGGAGAAATATAGAAGACGAAAGTGTAAAAAAAGTTCTTTGTCTTCTTACATATTTGCCAATGGAAAGAATTAATGAATTAACTTCTGTAAATGATGAAAGAATAAATGAAGCTAAAAAAGTAGCTGCTTATGAAATAACTAAGCTTGTTCATGGAGAAGAAGAAGCAACGAAAGCCGAAGCTGCAAGTAATGCTTTATTTGAAGGAAAAGGTAACTTGGAACATATACCAACAGTAAAATTACAGAATCCAAATTGCAGCATATTAGATGCAATTATAGAATCTGGTATAGCTCCTTCAAAATCTCAAGCAAGAACTTTAATTAACCAGAATGGAATTTCTTTAAATGATAATGTAATTTCTGATGTTAATTACACTCTTTCGGAGTATGATTTTAAAGAAGGATATGCAATATTAAAGAAAGGCAAAAAAATATTCTATAAATTAGAGAAATAATTCAATAGAAAAACACAAGTTGCTTAATTTAACAACTTGTGCTTTTTTTATAAAATAATTCCTCCACCAATTACTATATCTTCATCATAAAAAACTGCTGATTGCCCTGATGTAATTCGTGGTTGAGGTTCATCAAATACAACTTTTATTTCATTATCTGAAGCCATTTCTATAGTAGCAGGAGCTTCTTTATGTGAATATCTTGTTTTAACTAAGACATGCATCTTTCCGTTTAATTTGTCTATTGCCAACAAATTTATATCTTTAACATACATTTCTTTTCTATATAATTCTTTCTCTTCTCCCACTATCAACTCATTTTTATTTATATTAAATCCAATTACAAACAATGGTACTGGATTTGATATTCCCAATCCTTTACGCTGACCTATTGTATATTTATAAAGCCCTGTATGCTTTCCTAATATTTTACCTTCTTTGTTTACTATATTTCCTTCTTTTTCTTTTATATCTGAGTTTTCCTGTAAGAATTTCTTATAATCACCATCTGGAATAAAGCATATATCTTCGCTATCTGGCTTATTTGCTACCAATAAGTTATTCTCTCTTGCAATTTGCCTTATTTCCTCTTTTGATTCATAATCACCTAATGGAAATATTACCTTGTCCAACAGCTCTTTAGGAATAGTATATAAAACGTAACTCTGGTCTTTCTGCAAATTTTTTGCCTTTTTTAATACATTTCTTTTATATTTTTCACTATATTCTATTTTTGCATAATGACCTGTTGCAATATATTCAATCTCTAATTCTTTAGCTTTATTATACATCTCTCCAAATTTTAGATATTTGTTGCATTGTATACATGGATTTGGAGTTCTACAGTTTTTGTATTCACAAATAAAATTATTTATTACTTTATCTTTAAATTCATCTTTGAAATTTAAAGTATAGTGTGGAATTCCAATTTTATCGCAAACTCTTTTTGCATCCGAGGCTGCATCTAAGCTGCAGCAAGCGCTTTGAACCGAATCTTCACCTTCCCATAATTTCATAGTAATTCCAACTACATCATATCCCATATTTTCTAGTAATAATGCAGATACGGAGCTATCCACTCCTCCACTCATTCCTAATAAAACTTTCTTATTTTTCATTAGAAAAATCCTCTTTCTTTAAATATTTTATTACTTCAATGTTACTATTTTTGCTTCTGTTTACCATGCAATTATATATTTCATTTCTTAGCTTTTGTTGTTGTTCTTTTATCGTTAACTCCTTATCCGTAAAAAATGGGCCATCAACATAAGATACAATTTTTACTTTATTTTTTTTTCTTCCATAGCTTTGATATGTATTAGTAATACAAAATGCTGGTACCTCCATCTTTACAGGGTATTTAAAAGATACCGATTTAAAAGGCCTTATTTTAGTATAATAAGGCCAGATGTGGGCTTCTGGATATATTGTAATAGATGAATGAGATTCTATTTTTTTATTTATTACTTTTAAAAATTTTTCAGCTGCCCCTTTATTTCCTGGTACTGGTATTGCACCTAGCATTTCTATTAGTGTTTCTGCACCTTTTATAGATACATTTTCTGGATTTACTATAAAGAAATTCCTTTTTGGGTAATCTGCCAAGCTTGGTATAAATGTATCTGCAAAAGGCTGAGTATGGTTTGCATATATGAAATAACCTGTATTTCTACACTGCTTAAATTTCTTTTTGCCAACAAATTTAATTCTAAATTTTATTTTTACATATAAATATTTTATTGGCATACTGATAAAATTTTGTAAAATATAAGATGCTAAATTCCATAAACTATTATGTTCATACTTGTATTTTTCATCTATTACTCTAGGAATTATTTTCGCAGTAGAAAATTCGTCGTTTAACTCATCTTCATAATATATTATCTTTTTTTCTTTCATTTAATTATCCTGTTCACAAGTATATTTTAATGGGATTTTATAAAAATCTTCATAAACTTTTTTCCATACTTGGTAATTCTTTTCTTTCATTATCTCTGTATTTTCTTTTTCTGATAATTTCTCATCTGGATATATTGGCTCTTTAATATTTACTATATATTCTTGTACTGGGAAACCATCCTCACCTATTATATCGCTATCTCGCATTGTTATAAATATTGGTATTACAGGAACATTATTCCTTGTAGCCATTTTGTATGCTCCATCTTTAAGTGGCTTTGGTTTCTTATAATTCCACCATAAACTTTGCTCAGGATAAATTAATATAAAATCTCCTCTTTGTAAAATTGTATCTACTGCTTTCATAAAGTTTACCATTGTTCTTTTATTTGAGCTTAAAGGTAATGTATCGCAATTTCTAAACAAGAAACCATAAAATCCTGGGAAATTTGTATAATTTCCCTCTCTTATTACTTTGTATAATCTTTTATCTTTATTTTTTTCAGCCATTCTAAAAACTTTTTCTACTGTAAAAGAATCAAATGGATTAAAGTGATTGCATGTTAGCATTGCTCCTGTTTGAACTTTTTCTAAATTTTCTATTCCATTTACTTCTTTAATTATTAGTTTATTATCTCTTAAAATCTCATCTAGAAATTTTTCTCCAACCTTGTTTGCAACTCTTCTTTTTATTCTGCTTGTACTTTTTTCCTTTAAATAATCAACATTGTCTGGTGTTAGAACTATTGTTGGCGGATCTTTTTCAGGATCAACATCGAAACGTCCTTCTTTTTCTAGTTTTGCTATTTCATCTAAAATTGCCAATCTATCTTGAGACTTTTCAACAATTTGCTCTTTCATTACATTCTCCTATATTTTCTATCATCACCAACACAATCACATTCTTTTTGTGCTAGTTCTCTCAATTTTTTATCACTTTCCATATCTTTAAATTTTTCTTCTTCTGTATAATTTTCTTTTATGCTTTGTATGATATCAAAGAATTCCGTTTGCTGAGCATATTTCCAAAAATATTCTTTATATAATATATCTTCAAAGTGCCAAGGTTTAAAGGCTAGATTGTAGTGTATTAAATGTAAATCTTCTCTTTTTACCGTATCTCCACCAATTGGCATTCTGTCCCATGTGTTTTCTATCAATTTTACTCTACCTTTGCACAATCTATTTAGATAATCTTGGTCTTGAGCCACAGAAAATTTTACTTTACTTAGTAAATACAAAAATTTATCTTGAAATTTGAATTTTCTTAGCTCATCTAGATTCATTAAAAGTATTCCAGCATTAAAATATCTTTTATGATCAGTTACTCCAACGACTAATTCTGCATATTCTTGGAAAACTTTTATTGTTTGTATTACGTCATCTGGTGCTGCAGCAACCAAATTATCTTCCATATCTATATTATATAAATCTGCTATATCTGACAAAACAACAATATCACTATCTAAATATAAAACCTTATCATATTGTGGATATAAATCCGGAATAAATAATCTAAAATATGTAGTTGCTGAATAATAATCTCTTGTATACAACTTATCTTTTACTTTATTTATGTAATAATTTAAATCTACAAATTCTATATCTACATTTTCTTTTTGGTATTTATTTATTTTTGCTTGGTTTTCTTCACTTATATTCGTATATAATATTTTTATTGAATAATAATTTTTATCTGATGCATTATCTATTAAAGATTGCAACGCTACAGCTAAAAACGGTATGTAAACATCATCAACTGTAAAGAAAATTGGTATTACTTCTGCTTTTTTCATTTTTATCTCCCTTTATTATATTTTTTGAAATTTCTGTTTATTTATTTTATTATATTCCTCTTTCCATCTGATATATTCATCTAAGTCTTCATCGAAAGAATAGCATTTCAATATTTTATGAATTTCTTCAATTTGCCATTGCTTATAATTTTCAGTACGAGGATATGGAAATAGTAATAATCTCTTACAAAAATGGCATATTACTGTATCCTGTTTATTGAACTTTGATTGCTCATTGTAAATTCTTGGTAATAATAGTTTTTTTGTTGTAGACCAGAATATTGCATCTTGATCAGCAAATATTAATTTTCTTCTTTTTAATAATCTTCTTGCTTTTTCAAATAGCTTTGTTTCTTTTACTTTAGCCATATTTATCAAAAGCATTCCTGCATTTATATAATCATGTTTAATTATTTTTGAACCATATTTTTCTTTAACTGCTGCATATTCATATTCAGATATATCTGTATTATATAGTTCTTCTATATCGCCATTTGCCATCATATCAATATCTAAATATAGTATCTTGTCCGGCATATTAGGAACCAAATCTACCAACAGCCTCAACAAAGTATACGGAGTACAATAAGCATTTTCGTTTTTTCCGTTTCCAAATTCCTGCTCGTACAATTCCGTAACATCAACTTTTATGACTTCATTATTTTTATTTTTGCTTTTAACAACTTTATTCAAGAAATCTATTTGCTCATCTGTAATAGCAGTATAGGCTGGATTTATCCTTGAAACGTCCATTGTAAATATATAGCATCTTATATCTGCTTTGGTTTTATTTGTTATTGAAATAAGCTCTGTAAGAGCTCCATCAAATACCTTACTATTACCACTTAAAAGTAAATTTATCATAACATCCCCTTATACATATAATCATAAATATTATATATTATAAAAGGATTTTTTTCAACATATTTTGCCCATTTCGTGTTTGCCCATTTCGTGTTCGCTCACATTTTCATTCTTTAAACTCTTTTGCTAGCTTTCCTATCGCCTTGGTTTCTATTCTAGACACATAACTTCTAGATATTCCCATCATTTTTGCTATTTGTTTTTGAGTTTTTGGTTTCTTTCCGTCTAATCCAAACCTTAGCTCTATTATTAATTTTTCTCTATCATGCAATACTTCTTTCATTTTCTGGTAAAGTCTTTTAATTTTAAATTTCAAATCAACTTCTTCTTCAACATCTTTATCATTATTTTCTAAAACTTCTTTTAAAGTAACTGTATTATCATCTTTATCTTTTCCTATTGTATCTTCCAAATAAACTTCACTATTTGTTTTCTTATTACTTCTTAGGTACATTAATATTTCGTTATCTATGCATCTCGAAACATATGTAGATAACCTAACTCCTTTTTCTAAATTAAAGCTATTTATACCTTTTATTAAGCCTATTGTGCCTATCGAAATCAAGTCATCTTGTTCTATTTTGGTTGCCATATATTTTTTACAAACATGAGCAACCAGTCTTAGATTTCTTTCAATTAATATATTTCGTGCCTCTTCATCACCATTTTTTAATCTCTCTAAACATGCTTTTTCTTCATCCGCAGTTAATGGTTCTGGAAATAATGAATTGTTTGATATATATCCTAATACAAAAACTGCAGATTGTATAAATGTAAGAAAACCTATAAATGAGATTGCAAGCATTTAAGCACCTCCAACAAATTACTATACCACAATATATGTTCTTTAATTTGTTAAAGTGCATGACCTTCTATATTTTTATTTTATGCAAATTGTCTATTTCTGAATTAATTTTGTCAATATCTATGCCTTTTGCTTTTTCATCATTTATTTCATATTTTTTCTTAAAATTAATTATTTTATCTACACTTTCGTTTATCATTCTTATATCAATTTTATTCTTTTTTACTTTTTTAGCCACATATTTAATAATTTTATCTAGTCTTTCTTCCGTATTACCTATTACAACCACATCATTTCCAGCTAATATTGCTTTATATACTGCTACTTCTGGTCTATAGCGCAATTTAATTGCTCCCATTTTTAAATCATCTGTAATTATTAGACCTTTAAAATTGTACTTTTGTTTTAGATATGTATTAATTATTTTTTTAGATAGTGAGGCTGGATTAAATCGATCCATAGATTTTACCACTAGATGTCCAACCATTATCGCATCGCATCCATTTTTTATCGCCTCTTCAAATGGCTTCATATCTTCATTTTCTAGTACCATTGCATCTGCATTTATTTTTGGCAAAAAGAAATGTGAATCTTTTTCTGTTTGACCATGGCCAGGAAAGTGTTTTACTGCTGCTATTACTTTTTGACTTTGCATTGCTTTCATTACTTCTATACCATATTTAGCAACGTCTTCCTTATTTTCACCATAACATCTATCACCTATAGCATGATCATCTTTGAATCTTTTTATATCCAACACTGGTGCATAATTAAGGTTTATCCCACTTTCTCTTAGTATTTTTCCTATTATTTCTCCACTTTGTTTTAATTTTTCCATATCATTCATCTGTGCAATTTTAAATGCACTTTCCATTTTATGAATTTCGTTCGGAAGTCTGTTTACCCTTCCGCCTTCTTGGTCTATGCTAATAAATAGAGGAATTTCGTTTGTACTATTCTTTTCTTTAAATGTATTTATTAAATTTATCATACTTGGATAATCCGAATAATTTTTCTTATATACTAGAATTCCGCCAATTTTTCTACTTGCAATAAACTCTGCTGTTTTTTCTGTTACTTCACTTTTATCTAAGTCCATTATTATCATTTGGGCAATTTTTTCTTCTATTGTTAAACTATGCATGATTTTTTCCTCCTTAATTTCTCTAATTTTATCATATTATTTTATATCTAACAATATTGTATATTGAGGCAAATTCATATGAATTTTTTTATTAATTTCTGTATTGGTATTTTAATAGGTTTTGGTGCAATAACTCCTGGTATTAGCAGTGGTGTTTTTTGTGTTATATTTGGAATCTATGAAAAACTAGTAAATAGTACTATAAAATTTTTTAAAGATATTAAATCTAATTTTCTTTTCTTATTTCCTATATTTCTAGGTGCTTTGGCAGGTATAGTTTTATTTGGAAATGTTATAAAGTTTTTCTTTACCTTTTATAATTTTCAAGCACGTTTTGCTTTCATTGGTCTCATTCTTGGCACTACTCCAGCCTTATTTAAGAAAGTATTTAAAAACAAATGCATCCATATAAAAAATATAATTCCCATGCTTTTATCTTTTGCTATAGGAATTATACTTATAATTGTTGAAAAAAGATTAGAAATGAATTCTAATTTCATAAGTTTTAATCTGCCATATCTGGTTTTCTCTGGCTTTATAATGTCTATTGGAATTATAGTTCCTGGTATAAGTAATACAGTTCTACTTATGTGCCTAGGCGTTTACTCTACATATATTTCTGCAATAGCCACATTAAATATTGCTATTCTTATACCTATTGGCATTGGCATAATTCTAGGCTCTATTATATGGCTAAAAGGCATTAATTATCTATTAGAAAGACACCATAATTCCACATTCTGTGCTATTATAGGATTTTCTTTAGGTTCTATTTTTGTACTATTACCTAATTTTTCTTTTTCTCTTACTGGGGTAGTTTCTCTGATAATTTGCTTTATTTGTGCAATTATATCTTACAAATTATCTTGTAAAGAATAACTTTAGTTAGACTTTTTCCTACGTAAAATCCAACCTTTCTTTAAATCAAACGGTATTTCCATTTTTACTGTTTGTCCAGCTTTTCCAGGATTTACTGTTTGTATTTCCTCATCTGTATCTGTATCATACAATTTTTCTATCTTAAATTTTGGTGCTTCTATTTCATTTGGAATAAGCACTTCTAATTCATCGCCAACAGTTAGCTTATTTTTTATTTCTATTACCGCTACTTCACCCTTTTTATAATCTTCTAATACTTTTCCTCCAAATTCATAATTTGGATTATATTGTTTTCCTTCATATTCTTGAAAATCTTTATTATTTCTATCATTAAAATAGAAAGTCGTAAGCCCTCTGGTTTTTACTTTTTCTAGTTCTTTTAGATACTTTGTGTAATCATATCCATTTGGATTTGCAATATAATCATCTATTGCATTTCTGTATACGTTTACTACGCTTGCTAAATAGTATTCAGTTTTTAATCTGCCCTCTATCTTTAAGCTGTCTACTCCCATTTCAACTATTTGCGGAATTTCTTTTATTAAGCACAAATCTTTTGAAGATAATATATATGTGCCATTTTCATCTGTTTCTACTGGCATTAAATTTCCTGGCTTATTTTTTTCTTCTAAATACATATTATACGCCCATCTGCAGCTTTGTGAGCAATCTCCTAAATTTGCAGACCTGCAAGATAGATATTCGCTTAAGAAACATCTTCCTGAATATGCCCAGCATAAAGCTCCATGTATAAACATCTCAACTTCCAAGTTTTCTGGTTTGTTTTCCATTATTTCTTTTATTTGGTCTTTACTTGTTTCTCTTCCAAGTATTACTCTACTTGCTCCATTATCATACCAAAACTTTGCAGCATGATAACTTACAACATTTGCTTGTGTACTTACATGTATTTCTATATTTGGAGCAATTTCTTTTATTTTTTGTATTACTCCTCCATCAGAAGCAATAATTGCATCAACATGTACTTCATCAAGCATTTTTACTTGTTTTTCTATTTCTTCATAATTGCTGTCCCAAGCATATATATTTATAGCTGCATACACTTTTTTGCCTATGGAATGCGCATATTTTATTGTCTTTTCTAAATCATTATCGTCTACTTCTGCTCTGCTTCTTAACGATAGCGATGCTGTTCCACAATAAACTGCGTCTGCTCCATACATAAACGCAATTTTTGCTTTTTCAAAAGAGCCTGCTGGGGCTAATAATTCTGGTTTTTTCATTTTTTATTCCTCTCTAATTTAACACATCATTTACTATAATATTTTGTCTTTTATTTAATATCCTTCTTATTTCTATAATATCATCATCTAGAATTATATAGAATATCACATAATTTTTTACATATATTTTATAATATACATTTTCTCTATCTTTAATTGAATAATATCTGGCATAAATTTCTGGATTCTCTGCTCTCTTTTTAATTGCTTCATTTATTTCTAAAAGTATATTTTCTGCTATTCGGGGACTTGCCAGGTTATAAGTAATATACGTAACTATTTGTTCCATATCTCTTTTAGCAATTTCAGCAAACCTTATTTTATACTTCTTTTGTCCCATCTATTATCTCCCTCATTTTTGAAATAAATTCCTCTTGAGTGTAATATTTAGCATTTTCGTTTCTTGCTTCTTCATCAGCTTCATCCAATGACTTTTCTATATATTTTGTATATTCAACTTCACTCATAAGCTCAGAATATTTTTCTAAGCTCATTACCACCATAGAACCATATCCATTTTTAGTTAAATATACAGCTTCATCTTCTTTCAATACTAATTCTTCTATCTCTGGATATTTATTTCTCAAGTCAGAAACCGGCCTTATATTTATCATAGTATACCTCCTTAATCAGTATCATTATTTTATCATTATTTTATCCCATTTTCAATGGTTTTATGCTTATTTTTTTCTTGAAATTGCCAAGCCATCTCCTACTTCTAATATCTCTGTTTCTAGTTCTGGATTCTCTGTCGTTTCTTTTATGTACTGCCTTAAATGTGTTACTGCCGTACGTTGTTTATGTTTATTGTAATCACTCATTACATAACCTTTATACAAAATATTATCTGCAAAAATTATTCCATCATCTTTTAACATTCTTAGTGCCTGCTCTAAGAAAAATGGATATTTACCTTTAGCTGCATCAATAAATACAACATCATACTTATCGTTCATAGTTGGAAGAATCTCTACCGCATCTCCCTCATAAATATTTATTTTTTCTTCTACTCCTACCTTTTTAATATTTTCTTTAGCTTCTGCAATTCTTTCTTCATCTCTTTCAATTGTATCTATCTTTCCATTCTCATTTAAATATTCAGAGAAACGCATGGCTGAATAGCCTACTGCTGTACCTATTTCAAGTATCTTTTCTGGTTTTCTTTCATGCAAGATTTTTGCGATTACTTCTAATGTATCATCCATTATAATTGGAATGTGTCTCTCAAGTGCATTTACTTTTATTTTTAATAATTCTTCCTTGTTCATTTAATTTTAGTCCTTCTCTTTTATTTTTAAACTATTACTAATTATAACATCAAAATCTCCTCTTATCAATCTATAAAAGTTAAATTTTTATGTAACTTTCTATATTTTACAAATTTTGCATTATTGTTATTATATAATATCCATGTGAGCATGTCCACTGAGAGGAGGTGAGAACATGTTTCGTGCTAAACATAAGAGAAATTGTACTGACAAAATCGTAAATTTACTAAAAAACTTACATAAGATTTTAAAACAAGCTTTGACGGTTGCGAAAGTACTAAAATCTATTATTGATTTATTTCAGTAATAGAAAAACAGGCATCTAGCGAATGCCTGTTTTTTTTTTGCAATTTTCATTGCGGTGGTTGTTTCCCCTGATTCAGTGTAACTTTATGTTTCGTGCCTGTTACAATAATATTATACTACATTTTAATTTTTTTGCAATAATATTTTACTATTTTAAAAAAAATCCTTCGACATTTCTCTCATCATATATAACACAAAACAAAATTCAATTTTGAAAATAAGGTCAAGCTCGCCTTTTGAGGAGTCCGAATGGACTCCGACCAAGAGCGCCGTACCGAAATTTTAGAAACTGAATTTTGTTTATCTTATTTTCTTGCTGCTTTTTCTCTATCTTTATTGTTTAATATAATTTTTCTTAATCTTATATTTTTTGGTGTTACTTCAACAAGTTCGTCCTCGGCTATAAATTCAATAGCTTTTTCTAGTGATAATTGAATTGGTGGAACTAATCTTAATGCATCATCAGATCCTGAAGCTCTTGTGTTTGTAAGGTGTTTTTCTTTACAAACGTTTATAGAAATATCTTCGTTTCTAGAGTTTACGCCAACTATCATTCCTTCATATACGTCTACACCAGGACCTATAAATAATTCTCCTCTTAATTGTGCATTGTATAGCCCATAAGTAATTGATGTTCCTTGCTCAAATGCAACCAAAACTCCTCTTGTTCTTGCTTGGATATCTCCTTTATATGGTTCATAGCAATCAAATATCGAGTTCATTGTTCCAGTTCCCTTTGTATCTGTTAAGAATTCTGTTCTGTAACCAATTAGTCCACGTGCTGGAATCTTGAATTCAATTTTTGTATGACCTGCTTCTGCTGGTTCCATATTCTTCATTTCAGCTTTACGTCTTCCTAATTTTTCTATAACTGTTCCAATTGCATCATCTGGTACATTTACAACTAAATCTTCTATTGGCTCACATTTTACGCCATCGATTTCTTTGTAAATAACCTTTGGACGAGATACTAAAAGTTCATATCCTTCTCTTCTCATCTCTTCTATTAATATAGATAAATGTAATTCTCCACGTCCACAAACTTCAAAACTATCTGGAGAAGCTGTTTCTTTAACACGTAAACTTACATTTCTCTCTAGTTCTTTGAATAATCTATCTCTAATATGTCTTGATGTAATAAATTCTCCTTCTTTACCTGCAAAAGGTCCATTATTTACACTAAATGTCATAGATACTGTTGGTTCATCTATATTTACAAATGGTATTTTTTCTGGGTTTGCTAAATCACAAATTGTATCACCAATGCTTATATCTGGAATACCTGATATAGCAACTATATCACCTGCATCAACTTCTTCTACTTCAACTCTCTTTAGTCCCATGTATGTGAATAATTTGGCAATTTTACCTTGTGCATTTTTATCTTGTTTACAAATTGAAACTGGCATTCCATTTTTTATCTTACCGCGTTCAACTCTACCAACTGCAATTCTTCCTAAATAATCATCATAATCTATATTTGATACTAGCATTTGCATTGTTCCATCCATATCACATGCTGGTGGCTCGATTTTATCTATTATTGTATCAAATATGCATGTTACATTATCAGACTCATCTGACAAATTCATTTTTGCTATTCCATTTTTAGCAGATGCATAAATTACAGGGAAGTCTAATTGTTCGTCTGTAGCATCTAATTCTATAAATAACTCTATTACTTTATCCAATACTTTCTCTGGCTCTGCACCTGGTCTATCTATTTTATTTATTACTACTATTGGCTTTAAATTAAGTGCTAATGCTTTCTTTAAAACTTCTCTTGTTTGAGGCATTGGACCTTCAAAAGCATCAACCAATAATAAAACACCATCAACAGTTTTTAAAACACGCTCAACTTCTCCACCGAAATCAGCATGTCCAGGAGTATCTACTATATTAATTTTAACATTATTATACATTACTGATGTATTTTTAGAAAGAATTGTAATTCCTCTTTCCTTTTCAATATCTCCAGAATCCATTACTCTTTCTGCTACTTGTTCATTTTCTCTAAATACATGGCTTTGTTTTAACAAACAATCCACTAATGTAGTTTTTCCATGGTCAACGTGTGCTATTATTGCTATATTTCTTATATTCTTATTATTCATTTTATATCTTCCCCTCTTAGTCTTCTTTATATTCTTGGTTTGTTCCCTCTAACTCTCTTACAGATAATTCTATTTTTTGATGTTCTGTATCTACATCTATGATTTTGGCATTCACCTTTTGCCCTACTCTTAGCTCTTCTTCAGGCTTTGAAATTTTTCTTTCACATATTTGAGATATATGGATTAATCCTTCTACACCTTTTTCTATTTCAGCAAAAGCTCCAAAAGGCATCAATTTAGAGATTTTTACTTTTACTACATCCCCAACCTTGTATTTCTCTTCCACTTTTTTCCATGGGTTAGGGCCTTTCTTTTCGTATGATAATTTAAATCTTCTATTTTCCTTATCTACTTCTTTTATTCTTACATCTATTTCTTGTCCAACTTCTAATATATCTCTTGGGTTTTCATTTCTTCCCCATGTTATTTCTGAAATGTGTAATAGCCCTTGGAATCCTCCAATATCAACAAATGCTCCATAGTCGCTTAAACTTGTAACTATTCCCTTATACTTTTTATCTACTTCTATTTCATTCCAGAATTTATCTGCTTTTTCTTTTTTCTCTGTTTCTACTACATCTTTGATAGAGCCAATAATTTTTCTATTTGTATTTTCTATTATCTTAAATCTTACTTTTTGGCCTTTTATATCATTTGGATTCTCTTCTCTTCCTATATCTGACAATGATAAGGGAATAAATACTCTTATCAAACCTTTATAGTTTATTATTAATCCCTTATCTGTTACTTTATCTACTATTTCTTCAAATATTTCATTATTATTTACTTTTTGCTCAAATTCTGTTTTCACATCTTTTAACATCGCCTTTTTGTAAGACATTAAAACATTGCCTTGTCCATCATTTAATTTTATAATATTTGCTTTTATTTTATCTCCAGGCTTAAAATTTTCCATTGGATTTTCATTTACATCATTTGAATATTCCTTTTTAGGGATTATTCCATCTGCTTTATACCCAATGTCTACAAAAATTTCGCCATTATTATTTATATTTATTATTGTTCCCGTTATAGTTGAACCTACTTTTATCTTCTTGAAAGATTGATTTAATATATCTTCAAAAGTCACATTTTCTTCGTAATTTTCCATATATACCCTTCATTCCAAAGTTTATTTTTTCTGGCCGCTTTTATTTAATAGTAGCCAGATTTCAACGTTTTTATTATACATTATTTTCCAATGTTTGTCAACATAATTATATTATCCATAATCTGTTTCGTAGCCTCATTTAGCTGATCCTTTTCTGGAATTTTATCTTTGTTTTGTGAAAAATCTAGTGGCTTTCCATAATTCAAGTAAACCTTTGAAAAAGGTTTAAAGCTTCCACTTATTCCTACTGGAACTACCCTTACTCCTGTTTTTAACGCCATATATGCAGCACCATTTTGTACCTTTGCACCTTTCTCAAGGCCTCTTCTAGTACCTTCTGGGAACAATCCTATTGTTTGCCCATTTTTCAAACATTTTATACATCTCTTCATAGCTTCCATATCTCTCATTCCTCTTTTTATAGGAATAACATCAAATAAATGACCTATCCAGCTCAAAAAAGCGTTATTGAATAAATCTTCTTTTGCTATAAATATTATCCTTCTTTTGCTACTTACAACAAGTCCAACAGCATCCCATATATTCAAATGATTAGCACACACAATTGTTGATTCATCCAATGGTAGATTTTCTTCGTTAATTTTTTCTATCCTAAACACAATTCTATAAAATCCATACAATATTCCCTTAACTACTGCTCTTACAAATTTCTTCCATGGAGTTTCTGGTCTAATTCTATAAATCTTAACTTCTTTTTTCTTATCTTTTAATTTTTTATCTATGAGTTTAGAAATTTCTTTTTCTACTTGTTTAATACTCATATTGGTAGAATCTATCACATGAGCTCCAGGAGCTACTTTTAAAGCCCCATATTCCTTTTCTTTATCTATTTTATCTCTTTTTCTGATGTTTTCTAAAACCTCTTCATAAGACATATCTATGCCTTTTTCTTGGTTTTGCTTATATCTTCTTTTTGCTCTTTCTCCATCATCAGCGTCCAAATATATCTTAATATCCGCTGTAGGAAATACTACTGTACAAATGTCTCTGCCTTCCATTATAGTATCTTGCCCTTGAGCCATTTTTCTTTGAAGCTTTGCCATCTCTAACCTTATTTGTTTTATGCTAGATACTTGCGAAACATTTTGTGATACTTCTTTTCCTCTTATCTCTTCTGACACATCTTCTCCATCCAAGAAAATGTGTAAATTTCCATCTATATTTTTCATTTCTATATTAATTTCTTGAAGCATCTTAGCAATTTTTTCTTCATCGTTTAACGGTATATTTTTTCTTAGCATTTCTAAAGTTACACATCTATAAGTTGCTCCTGTATCTATATTTAAAAGATTATATTTTTTTGATAGTCTCTTAGTTACAGTTCCTTTACCTGTTCCTGATGGTCCATCAATTCCTACTATAAAAGACATAATTTTTCCTCCCTTGTTTTAGCTTTTTAAAGAATTAAAATGTATTCCTTTTGCCACTAAATCTATTTTTACAACATTCATCGCTGTTTGTTTTTCTATTTCTTTTTTTGTTTTCTCTCTAAAAGTTTTTAAAGTTTTTATTATGTTATTTCCATAATTTAGCACAGCCTCCATATATATAGATATTCCATCGCCATAGTTTTCTACTCTGGTTCTTGTAACACTATATATTTCAGGCATTCTGTTTGCTACATTTTCTGCTATTTGTCTGAATACGCTATCAGATATAGTAAACTTTCCTAAATAGCTAAATGTTGGTCTTATCATAGATTTCTCTGATATATATGGATTTTCTCCCATTCCTTTTGATTTAAATATTTGCAATGGATCTAATAAATATCCAGAAAAGTCTTTCTTTATTTCAAAGGTTGGCACAGGTATAACATGTTTTCCCTGTGTAACACGTATGTTTCTAGCTTTTTCCATTTCTTCTTCAGTTGCCACATCATTTATATATATTGTTTTCTCAAATGGCGGTAAATCCAGATTTTCTCTTATCTTTTCCACCATTTTATCAGATGTGCCTAATACCAATAAGCTATCTGGCTTATATTTTTTAAATGCTTTTTTCATTTCATCCTGCTCTTTTTTCTCTAGAAAAAGTGCATGCTTTACAGTCTCGATTTTAGTAGGCGCTTTTTTAGCTGAAGTACCTGCAAGTACCTCATTTTCATTAATAAATAATCCATCATCTATTATATAATGAATATCGTTTGTACTAGCTACAAGCTGCGCTCTATAGCTTTTTCCTGTTCCCGATGGTCCTACAAAAGCATAAATTTTCATTTTATGTTCTTCAGATTTATTGTTATTTGGTATTTTTAATTTAATATACATATACAACCTTCCCTGCATTTAAATTTTGCATTAATTCATCTTTAGAATAATTATATCTTGCCTTGATTTGGCTAATTATACTATCTGAGTCTACTCCCTCATTGAAGACTAAAACTATACCTTTAGACATATCTTTATCTTTCATAACATTTTCTATATTTTCAATACTTGCATTGCTACTTCTCATAATATAAGAATCTTCAAATTCTGTGAATAAATATATATCATCTAAGAATCTTAAATTATTCTCATTTATTATATACATTGCTGGCAAATCTGATTTCTCTGCTATTCTTTCAGCTAAATGATTCATTTTTGTAAATGTGAAGTCTAATTTTGTTTTTGTTACAATTGGGCTTACGATAACTATTACAAAAGTTAATATTGTTACTAATATTGCATCTTTTTCTTTCAATATATTTTTATATAATATGTAAAATGTATAAATCAACCATATTGTAGATACTGATATTATTGGCATGAAATATCTTAACTCTTTATACGGAGACATTTTGGCTACTAATAGAAAATATATTATAGATGGAACAAAAATAAGATTTATTGTTTTATCTTTTCCCTCTAAATTTTTAGCTTTTTGCTTTAATATTATATATATCAAAATCAAAAGAAGTCCTAAGTTATTTGCAGCACCTTTTTGTAATATGTAGAAGCATTGGCCAGCCTCTACAAAAAGCGAATCTAAATTAAACAAATTACTTTTTGCTCCAGCTCCTCTGTATCCTCCAAACATATGGTATAAAGAATATGGAAATATTGCCAATGATAACCCTGCAGCAATTGCAAAAGTTGCTACATATTTTGCCAAATTTTTATATTGTTTTTTCTTTATATATTTTACTGCAAACATCACAAATAATACAAACATATACATGATTGTATAATAATGTGTAAGTGACGCCAATAGTGCTGTTGTTCCTATAAAAATAAGGTCATTTAGCTTTAACTCTTCTTTATCAAAAATCTTCATGTGTGCATATGTAATCATTAATATGAAAAGATTAGTCAATTCATACATTCTTATGTACGCAGTTGTATCTAAAGCTCCTATTGTTAATCCAGTTATCAATGTTGCAAATAATGCTAAAATTTGATTTTTGAAAAGCTTGCTGCAAATCAAATATATAAATATACTTGAAAATACAAAAATAACTATATTTAAAATAATCCCTGTCCATTTAGTAAAACTATCTATTGTAAAGCTTGCCGCTATTCTTAGTAGCAAATAATAAAGTGGTGGATGAACATCATTTTTCTGATTCTCATATACTGCTCTAAAATCAAATTTCTCATCCTCATTTACTGATAAATAATCTATATAATATTTTTTATTATGCCAATTATCATAAAAATCACTATTATCTGTAATATCTATTTTATCATAATTCATTAAAGCATATGAATATGCTTCATCTATATGAAAATATTCTTTTCTATTTCCTACATAAATTCTTACAATTACTTGTAGCAATATTATTAATACCATGCAAATTACTACAGTACTTTTCTTCAATTTGTTTTCCATTGTATCCTCCTAAAATTATTTTGCATACTGATTTTATCATATAATAGCAATAATGTCACTATTTTGAGTGCATAAAGAAAAAACAACCTAATGGTTGTTTTCTATTTTATTATTAAAATTGGTCTTGTTCCGTATACGATAATTTGTATTAATAGTCAAATAGCTCTGCAGACTCGTTGGTGGATTTACTCCATCATAGCATCCTCCCCTGAATCCTCTAGCATCTGTACTTATACCTTCTTGAGTCCATTCATAGCAATTTCCTGCTAAATCATATATATTATTGGCTTTCCAATACTCGCTATACCCTGTTACTTGTTTGCTTCCGTACATTTGGGTTGTTCCATTCATTACTGCGGCATTTCCTGTGCTAGCACTATAATTTCCCCAATCACTTGGGTTTGATATACCTTTTTTATCACCTCTTTTAGCTATAAAATCACATGCTAAATCCCATTGAATTCCCCATATCATTCTACTTTCTACTTTTTCGCTAGCATTCAATTCCGAACATTTTTTATAAAGCTCGTACCAATTTTTATAAACTAGAGTTTCTTTTCCTTTCTGAACGCCTTCATCAGACATTTCATATCTGCCTATATAGAATCCTCCATATTTTCTGATATTACTTATCATATTTGTGTAATCATTCACAAATGCTTCAGCCATCTCTTTTGCTGTATTAAATTCTAAAATAGTTTTGTAATATGCTTCTGTTTTATCATAGGTAATCACTAAATCCGGTTCTCTTTTACTTGTAGTATTAGGCAAGCCTCTTTCCATTGTTCTTGTATCCCCTGCTCTTCCAACAGTTGTGGTATTAGTATACATCTTTGTGCTTACTCCTAAGTCTCCAGATAAATTCACTTCACTATTGGATGTAACACACATTTTTTCTAAAGTTGCTAATTCTGCTGGAACCCACACCCATTCATTTCCTTTGCTATCTTTTATTACTAGACCATGGTCTACTGAATCTTGTGTTGGGGCAGAGCTTCCATCTCCCCATGTGGCATTTCCTGAATTTATTGGTATATATCCCCTTGGTATTATCGGATTATTCGTGTTTGGTGTGCCTCCATTTATTGTTCCGTTTCCTGTTGCTTCTGTATTTAAAATTACTTTCATTATCTTCCATGTATTCATTTTTAATGTTATTCCATCTGAAAATGTTGGTTTATTTATCGTTTCTCCTGCTTTCCCGTTTGCTGTATAATTTGATATACTAAACTCTATTTTTGTATCTGGTGTTTTTATCTCTTCTATCTTATATGTTGCTGTTCCAATTTTTCTATCTTCGCTCCAATTTATGTTTACGTTTGTTCCATTTATCATTACTGTTGGATTTATCCCATAATTTGTAAATAACTTTAGTGTTACTGTGTCTCCTTCCGTTGCCAAATATTTGTTTATGCTATTATTACTTTCAAACGTAACTATTGAAATTATTGGTAAATCCACTTGATTATAATAATCTGTTGTCTCATCATTATCCAGTATCGTGTAATATGTTTTGCCTTGGTATTCTAATCCTTCTTGGCAATACACTGTTAAACTTTGTTTATCTACTATGTATGTATTTCTCTTGTTTTGAATATTTACACTTTCTAACAAACTTATATCTATTTCATAATATTCTCCACTATCATTTGGATTTTTATTATCTTCTGGCGGCGTAAATTCTACCTGTGTTTCTGCGTCTTCTAGTGGTAACTCTCCTTTTTCCATATAATACGTTTGAACGGCTTCTGTTAATTCTATTATATCGCTCTTTACTGCATTATATCTTTTTAATTCAAGTGTTGCATTTATTCCCACGCCTCCTGTTATTCCAACTAATATTAGCAAAATTGTTATTGTAACTATTAATTCTATTAATGTTATTCCTTTTTCTTCTCTTACTTTTACCATATTTTTCTCCTATTTTATTATTAGTACTGGGCGCGTTCCGCAAATTTGGATCATATCCATATGAACCACCTTTGTTTCTTCCTGATGCTGGCAATAATTTTGCACCATCCATAGTGCAGCTTCCTCCTCTACCAGCACGAAATCTATCATAACCTGCTTCTTGGCTCCATTCTTCACAATTTCCCGCCAAATCGTATATATTATTGGCTTTCCAATATTCACTATATCCTGTTACTTGTTTGTTTCCATACATTTTAGTTGTTCCAACCATTACAGCTGCATTTCCAACAGCATTCACATAATTGCCCCAACTTGTTGAATTTTTAATACTCTTTTTATCTCCTTTTTTCGATATAAAATCACATGCTAAATCCCATTGAAGACCCCACACCATTCTGCTTTTTACCTTATCACTTGCATTCAATTCCATACACTTATTGTATAAAACATACCAATTTACATTTGATAATGTGTCTTTTCCTTTTTGTACTCCTTCATTTGATAATTCATATCTTCCTATGTAAAACCCACTATATTTTTTTACACTATTCACCATTTCCTCATACTCATTTACAAGCACTTCTGCCATCGCTTTTGGTGTATCAAAGCCTAATATCGTTTTATAATATTCTTCTCTTAAATCATAATAGCTTTCTAAATCCGGTTCTCTCCATTCAGCTCCATTTGGTAAAGTTCTAGAAACTGTCACTTTATCTTCTTCTCCTCCTATTGTTGCTGTTTTTGTATACATTTTTGTAGTTGCACCTGTTTCTCCCGTTAATGCTATATCTGCACTTGATGTTTCATACATATTTTTTATCATCTGAGTAGACACCGGTACCCATACCCACTCATTTCCTTCATCATCTTTTATTACTAGTCCGTGGCCTACCGAACTCTGAGCTGGTTTGCTTGAACCATCTCCCCATTTTGCTTCTCCTGCATCTATTGGAGTATATCCCTCTGGGACTATTGGATTATTTGCGCTTGCCCTTTTTCCATTTATTGTTCTGTTTGATGGGCATTTTACATTAACTATTGCTTTTTCTAACACTTCTTCATCTGCATTTTCCTCCATTTGCTCTGCTGTTTCATTTAATTCTTTATCTACATTTGTGCTATGCTCATCATATTTATTTACAGCATATTTTGCTTTGCTAAATATGCCATTATTTCCAATCGTTCCACCTATTACTATTCCTGATAAAATTATCATAATTACTACTGTTATTATTAAAGCTACTAACGTTATACCTTTTTCCATTTTTATTTTTCCTCTTTTCGTTGGTACTACTACT